>Ga0247722_10000033_pt1 | contig 102416 bp, 139 predicted proteins | sample MSEWelMarce3H_FC_FD_189094 | JGI IMG/M metagenome (GOLD analysis project Ga0247722, IMG submission 189094) | Subsurface sediment microbial communities from gas well in West Virginia, United States - MSEEL Well Study Marcellus 3H_FC | ecosystem: Environmental > Terrestrial > Deep subsurface >...
ATAGAAAAGTAAGTATGGATAGTTCTTCATCTTTAAAAATGTTTTCTAATAATAGGAAACAATACTATAAAAAATATTTCCTTGAAGAAAAAGTAGAAGAAAAAGAAAATCTTGCCGCTAATATGGGTAGAATAGTCGAAACCCTACTTATGGAACCTCATCTATTTGATGATAAGTTTTATATGTCATCTTGTGCATCTACACCAACAGGATTAATGTTAGAGTTTACTGAAGCATTGTATCGTATAACAAGAGATGCAACAGATGAATTTGGTGTAGTGACAAGAAACATGGCTGATATGACAAAAGAAGCTTACACTCTATCAGGATACAAAATTCCTTATGAGAGAGTAATGTCTGGTACTGACAAAACACCTGGATTTATAGGAGGAGATGCTGAAATATATTATAATGAAATTAGAACTGTTAGAAGCAAGAATTTAACTGTAATTAACACTATGGAAGTGTCTATTGCTGAAAAAATTGTTGAACAATTAAAAACTAACAGTACTACAGCACCAATCGTTAATCTTGTTAATAGTTCTAGGTATGAAGTGATTGATCAGATGCAAGTGGAGGGATATGAAATAGATGGCCATAAGTTTAAGAGTATGCTTGATAAAGTGGTGATAGATCACAAAGAAAAGACTATTCAACCTTATGATCTTAAGTGCACATGGAGTGTAGAAAACTTCTATGAAGAATATTATTTGTACAGAAGAGCGTACATCCAAGCGTACTTATATTTCAATGCAATGTTACATCTTGTAAAAACTGATGACAGTCCATATTATGGATATACAGTGAACTTTTTACAATTCATTGTTTGTGATAGCACAAATTACTATCAACCATTAATTTACACTCTTGAGAACTTTGATATGTTAGCTGCATATGAAGGATTTCTACACAAAGGAAGAACTTATCCAGGTGTAAAAGATCTTATAGAAGCACTTAAATGGTGTAGAGAAACAAACACATGGAATATAAGCCACAAAAATTATTTATCTAACGGAATTGTAAACATTAAGGGAGTATGATAACAGATGAAGAAATGTATATAGGTTATGAAAAAGATATGAAAACTGCTATTCATAGTATAGATAGTAATCGTAAACTTGAAGCACTTGGGAATATAAATAGAAAATATAATTATAACATTAATCATCCTGACTTTCCAAAAGAATATAAAGAATACATACTTGATCTCATGAATAGATATCCCAATGTAACTCTTAATGAATATTGTTTAGTTACACAGTTTCAAACAATGAAAGAAGAAAGTGTAACTTATGATATTATTCCACAAAATGAAAAGGATGTACTAGAAGGAGAAATTAATTTATTAGATAATATAATATAATATGGAGATTAAAAAGAATATAACTAGTATCTTTATGGTGCCTACTCTCAAGGTGCCTAAAGATGCTCTTAGAGGTAATGGTTTTATCAATGCTTACATCAAGGATAATAGAAGAGAAGATCAATATAAAGAATCCATCTATCTATTGTTTAAACCCAAAGAACTAGATAAGTTCAGAGAGTTTCTTGATAATGAGTATGAGAGAACTAAATCAATCATAGAAGACTATGATTATGAAGATGGATATGTTGTAGTGGTATATCAACTGAATGAGAAGTATAGAAAAGATTTTGATCTAATCAGACAGGGTAAATATTCCAAAACATCTGCAGACTTTCAAAAGAACTTTCCAAAAATAATAAAAATCTACAGAGGTGGATTACATAAAGATGAAATATCTTTACAATACAGAATCTTTAATAAAAATGAAGACTTAGTAGACTTCTGGGAAGAGAAACTTGGAATAGATTTTAAGACAACTGTAGGAAATGATTTTGAAGTGTGGAGCGGTTGGGATGAAAAGAATGAGATTTTAGAACTTGATAAAATAAAAGAAATATGTACAACAGAGAAATCTTAGAAAAGATAATAGAGGAAATAGGAAGTGATGATGCTGCAAAGTTTTGTCACTTAGTTAGCATGATGTATGATATTAAATACAATGCATGTAAAACAACAGAACCATTGAGTGAATTTGATTATGAAAGACAATGGTGGAAAGAAGCAGGAGTAGAACTAAATAACAATACACAAATATGGGAGGATTAAAGCTTTTAGAAAAACATCCAATATCAGCTAAGCTGATTAGAGAGTGGTTTATGGAGAAAATGATTGAATCATTAAATAATGACTCAATAACAGATGAGTTTAGACAATTCATGCGTGAACAAAGCATAGATGATGATAAGCTAGGAGTGATGATTGATTCAAATCCTAGAATGTTATTTGATGTGTTTTTAGAAAACAATATACAGATAGGTATAAATCCTTTACTAGAGTCAAGAAACTTTGAAGGTTCTATATATCTAAATTTTGAAAAAATAAAATCTATAGAGAATGAAGTTTACAAAGAATTAGAAAAAGAAATAATTACAATTTGTTTTGAAGAACTTGAAAATATTTTGTAACTTTATAACATGGAAAAAATAAGTTGCATATATACTATAACAAATACCCTAAGTAATAAAATTTATTTAGGGTATAGTAGTAACTTTAAAAGAAGAAAAGATAAACACTTAACAATGTTAAGAGGAGGATATCATGTTAATTCACATCTTCAAAATGATGTGAATAAGCATGGTATAGATAAATTTCTAATTGAAATATTAACAGATTGTAAAAGTAATCTATTAGCTAGTGAAGAACATTATTGGGCTACATTATTAAATGTGCATGATAGAAAGTACGGTTATAATATTTTACCTACACATCCTGAAAAATTAAATTCAGGTCACTTAGAAGAAACTCTTTTAAAAATATCAAAAGCAAATAAAGGTAAAATTCATACAAAAGAATTTGCAGAACTATGTAGAAGTAGATTTAAAGGAATTAAACGAACACAAGATTCTATTGATAAAACTATTGACACTAAAAGAAAAAATGGAATATTGAAACAATCTGAATCAACTATTAACAAAATTAAAAATACAAAATTAAAAAGTTGTAGCAAAGTGCTACAGTATGATATTGATGGTAATTTTATTAGAGAATGGAAAAATACTTTAGATATATTAGAAAATTCTAATTTTAAATTACAGGCAATCTATAAATGTTTAAATGGAGATAATAAATCATCTCAAAATTTTATTTGGAAATATGAGAAAAATAACTAATGATGCACATGATGCATTTATAAAAGAAAAAAGATTTAATTTATCTAATACTAGAGTTGAAGTCATATATGAAAATGGAGTTTACATGACATTATTTGGAAACACAATTGCTAAAAAAACTATAAATGGAGTTTATATAAGTGATGGTGGTTACGGATGGTCTAAAACTACAGCTGAAAGATTAAGTGCTTTTACAAATAGACTCAGAGGAGTTAAAGGAGAATGGATACTTGATGAAAAATCAGTGTGGGATGGAAAATGGTTAAAAATTAATTAGGAATAATCAGGGAGATGATGTATATTTGTCTCCCTATAATTTAAAAAAAAAACATGAGAACAAATAAAGAATTTAATACCAAGTATAAAGAGTATAAAGAAGAAGGACATTATGGTATGGACATAGAAGTTCCTGCTGTATTGTTCTATATAGATCAAATATTTAATGATTTAACAAATATTCCTGGTTTCCAATACCAACAAATCAAAACCAAATATGGCTTAGCTAGAGTATATACAAATCTAGAAGAAATCATGCCTTTTGTAGGTAGATTGATAAACCAAGAGATTGAGGAGAAGATTAATTTTATTCTTAAAGTGGAGTTTGAAGTGGAGAATAGATTAAAAAGTTTAAACTTAGATAAAGATGGAAAAAATATTTAACGAATTTAAAAATATGTTAGTAGTACATCCTAAGTATAAAGGACATGTTTGTGGATATAACGATAGTCACATCATTCTAGCTATAGAAACTACTAGTAAAGACTTTTTTAGGAAAATGCAAGATCCATATATTATGGAAGAATACAAAGACACTAAGTATAGATATGCATTTGAGGATGAAAGAGAACTTATAAAACAATTTGCCAATGGATTACATACAAAGATTGACAATGAGAAGCAAACTGTTAATATATGAATACAAACAAATGTATCCACAATTATCACCTGAATTTATATCAGAATTATTCAACATAGAACTATCAAGTGTAAAAAAATTATTTAACGATGGGGAAATAACTGTTCCCTCTAAAATGAATGAGCGATATGGACGAAGAATCAAGAAAGTTCACTGAAGGAAGAGATTACTATTTAGAAGATGGAAGAGTCATCTTCACTAAAGAATACCTAGAGAAAAGAGGTCCATGTTGTGGCAATGATTGTATAAATTGCCCATACGATGAATGTGTAAAAGGAAATATATCACTTAGAACAAGTGAATAAAAAGTTCTGTTCTGTTTTTTAATTGTTGAGAAGGCCCTAGAGAAATCTGGGGCTTTTTTATCCTCAACCCATTTTTCACAAAAACAAGCAGAATGCACCTATTTTTCACGAGAAAAACCTACTTTTCACAAACAGCACTTATTTTTGTCCCCGATTTACATGATTTATGGGACGAATTGTGTTAGGAAATAACACAAAAAATGATTAACTTTAAACAATTAAAAACAATTAAATATGGCAGTAGCAAAAAAAGCAGCAAAAGAAACTAACAACAAGTTTCAAGAAGCAATGGACAAATTGAACAAGACTTATGGTGTTGGTTCAATATTAGCATTAGATTCTAAACCAGGAGGAGATTATGATGTAATCAGTACAGGAAGTATTGGTTTTGATCATATTACACTTGGTGTAGGAGGATTTGTAAAAGGTAAGCTATATGAGCTTATGGGATGGGAAGGTACAGGTAAATCTACAATATGTGGACATGTTGCTGCTGAATGTCAAAAAGCAGGAGGAGCTGTTCTTTATATAGACGGTGAGCATGCTGTTGATAAAAACTATTTCAAGAAACTAGGAGTGGACACAACAAAGATGTTGATTGCTCAACCATCATGTGGTGAAGAGGGTTTCAACATTGCTATGGAAATGATTAACACTGGAGAGATTGATCTTGTAATCATAGATTCAGATTCATCACTTATCCCTAAGAAGATGCTTGATGGTGATGTAGGAGACTCTACAATAGGTAGAAAAGCATTATTGAACAGTAATGCCTATCCAAAGCTTAAAGGAGCTCTATCACAACATAATGTATGTGTAATAGTGATTAGTCAATACAGAGAGAAGATTGGTGTTATGTTTGGTAATCCTACAACAACACAAGGTGGTCATGCTCTTAAATTCTACAGTGATTGCAGAATAGAGGTGAGTAGAACCTTAGCTAAAGATGGTGATGTAAACTATGGTAATATTACTAAGTTAAAAGCTATTAAGAATAAAATGTCTCCTCCATATAGAAAATCAGAGTTTGAGATAGTGTATGGTGTAGGTATAGACAAACTAGATGAGATGATGACTCTTCTTAATGAGTTTGAGTTAGGACGTAAGTATGGTAAAACTATGACTGTAGATGGAACTAAGTATGACTTAGAAGAATTCAAACAGTTAGTAATGGATAATCCAGAGTTCTATGATGAACTAAAAGAGAAGATTGTAGCTGCAATCAATCAAACTGATCTTCCTATAGAGGAAGTAGAAGTGGAAGAAGATGTAGTTTCAGAAGAAGAAGTTAACTTATTTAATACAGAATTATAAAATGACAGAACAAGATTTTGATATCTTAGTGCAACAGCGTGTGCAGAAGATACAGTGTACATTAATTGAAAAAGGTAAGGAGTATAGAAGAGGTGGTGATCCTCTTCATAACTTCAATATTGCTGCTACATTAGGTAACACTACTAGAGAAAAAGCTTTATGGGGATTTGCTCTTAAACATTATGTATCTTTTATGGATATGCTAAATGATGTAGAGAAAGGAAGTTTTCCTAAAGAAGAACATATTGACGAAAAAATAGGAGATTTAATTAATTACTTGATTCTATGTGAAGCAAGTTTAAAAGATAGATTATGACATTAGGAAAAAAACTAAGTCCTATATTATCAGAAATTGAAGATACATTGTTAGATAATTATGAAACTAAACCTGGATTCGATGATGAAGGGTTTAGAGCTTCAATCTTTATTTTTCAAAGTGCATTATTAGATAAAATGTGGGAGCTTCAAGAAAAAGAAAACCTTCCAATTGAAACAAGAGCAGATATGGCAACAAAGTGTGGTGAAGCCATTAGAAGTTTAGTTAAAACTTTTACAGATATAGACACACATAATCTTTATAAATAATATAATATGAAAAGTTACAATGAATTAGAAGCTCTTGTTATAGCATGGGCAGAAGAGGAAATATGGAAACCTGTTAAAGATTATGAAGATCATTATAAAATAAGTAACTTAGGAAGAGTAATGTCTATAAACTATAGAGGAAATGGAAAAAGCTGTATTCTAAAAACCAATATAAATAAAAATGGATATGAGCAAGTAAGACTAAATGTAAATAAAGTTGGAAAAAATAAAAAAGTGCATAGATTAGTTGCAGAAGTATTCATAGATAATCCTGAGAATAAAAAATGTGTAAATCATAAAGATAGTAATAAGACTAATAACAATATTAGTAATTTAGAATGGTGTACACATTCTGAAAATACAATTCACGCATTTAAAAATATAACAATATTTAGAGCAACTGGAGAAGATAATTATATTTCAAAATTAAACAATGATGATGTTATTGAAATATATAAATCTATAAAATCTCATAGAGAATTAGCTAAAGAATACGGAGTTACAAAATATACTATAACATCTATAAAATCAAAAAAGACATGGAAACAAATAACAAAAAATTTATGAAAAATTATCAAGAATTAGAAAAATTAGTCATTGACTGGAGTAGAGAAAAAGGTATCCTTGAAAGAGGAACGCCAATAGCACAAGCTGGTAAGACAATGGAAGAATGTACAGAACTTATGGTAACAATTGCTATGGATGATAAACATGAAACAATTGATGCTCTAGGAGATATATTGGTAACCATCATCATCCAAGCTGAGATGCAAGGAGTGAGCTTGACAGAATGTTTAGAAAGTGCATACAATGTAATTGCTAAACGTACAGGTAAAATGGTGAACGGACAATTCCAGAAAGATGCTTAGTTTTGATTTCCCTCAGAAATGTACAACTTGCCAAGGATATAAAACTATGCCCTTCAGTTGGAATAGTACAGCACCACCAAGAATGTGTAGCTGTCCAAAAGTTTCTTTATCATGGGAATGTCATAGATGTGGAAAGATAAATGCTCCATGGAATAAGAGTTGTGATTGTACACCTACACCATTTGGTAATTTGCCAATAACTGGAGGTATTAATGCTCCTACATCTGGTACAGTTACTGAAGGTTACCTTATAGACAGTTGTAGTAACATAACATATACAAATGAAGTGTAAAACTTGTGGAAAGAATGTTAATAACATATGTATAAAATAATGTTGGAAATATAATACTTAATGATTAATTTTTCATACATTTATAAAAAAAATATATGGAAGATAACTTAATTTATGGTATTGTTGATCCTACTAATAATACATGTGTGTATATTGGAAAAACAACAGAAGGTATAAAAAGACCTGTAATTCATTTGATCCATTCTCATAATATAAATTTAAGAGAATGGGTTGATGAATTATTTAATAATAGTCTTGTACCAATTATTATTATTTTAGAAAAAGGATTAACATTGGAGAATATTGATGCTAGAGAAATTTTCTGGATTAATGAACATAAAAAACTAAATCCTAATCTATTTAATAAACAACTTTTACAAAAACCAAATGAATGTATTGAATATTCTACTGAAGATTTGCAATACTTAAGTGTAATGTTACAAGATGTAAGTTCAATAGTAAAATCAGTTAGATATAAGTTTAAAATAACACAACATGAACTAGCTGATCTTTGTAAAGTTAATAGAGGAACAATATCAGAAGCAGAAAATAATAATAAGATAAATATTGATCTATTAAGAAAAATAATAAACGTAAAAAGAGAATATATGCCTGCAGATAGAGCACCAGGAGGATGGGATAGTTGGTTAACAATATCTCCAATTGAAAAAATAGAAACTTATTTTTCAAAGAATATAAGAATAGGAAGAAAATGAAAAAATGTTCTGTAGAAAGTTGTAATAATCCAATTTGGTCAAAAGGAGTATGTAAAAATCACATGACTAAAAAATCTTTGCAAAAGTCCAGTTTATTACAACAAAAACTGGATAAATCTCCTAGTAAGTTCTTAGAAATGAGAGAGTTCTTCTTGTCTATATGGAAGAAAAGACCACATAGGTCAGAAGTGAGTGGTGCATATTTAGGTAAAGAACCTATGTCTACATACTTCCATCATATTCTTCCAAAAGAAAAGTATCCAGAAGCTTGTTTAGATGAAGAAAATATCGTATTATTGTCCCTTGAAGAGCATTCTAACGTAGAAAATGACATGTATAGATATGAGGAGGTAAATAACAGACGTGAACAATTAAAAATTAAATATAACTTATGAAAATTGAAGTGCTTAAATTCTACGCTGATTGGTGTGGACCTTGCAGAGTGTTAGCTCAAACACTAAAAGATGTTGATGGAATAACAAACATTAACATAGATAAAGATATGGAAACAGCTAGAAAATATGGAGTGAGAAGTGTTCCTCTTCTTGTGTTTCTAAAAGATGGTGTAGAAATACATAGAAAATCTGGCAATATGCCATTAAGTATGTACAATGATATATTAACAGAGATTAACGATAGTAAAGAAATTAATAATTAAAAACAAAAAAACATGATTAGAAAGATTTTATTAACACTATTAGAAATGAATAGTGATACAGTGTTGGTACGTACAGGAAAGAAAGCTCCTGTTAGTGGAATTTATAGAAGTGAAAAAGAATACATTGCTTTGACAAAAGGAGAAACCCTTCCTCCAGCATTTGATTCATTTTGGAGATTAGTAGTAAAAGTTTAATAATAAGTAATATGAAAAACCAATTTGTATATACAGCTGTAATAGCTGATAAGGAGTTCAAAGCTTCTTTAAATCTTAATAAGGTGATTAGATCTTTAACCAATGAAGATGGAAGTCTTATTGTCATTCTAGATGATTTTAATGAACGTGTTACACAACAACCAGACATTGATATCAAGACTAACAAAATGAAAGGATATAAGAGTGTACGTGAAACTGTACAATCAGAAATCTTATTAACTGCATCTGATGCAGAAAGATTTTTTAACTTAACAGAATATAACTAAAACCATGGCAAAATTATTAGGAAACCGTATCTACTTAGAGATACCAAAGAAAGAAGAAAGCAAACTTATTGTAGATGAGAATACAAAAGAAGCTTTAGAAAAAGAAATGATTAAGAAGATGTCTAGATTAACTGTACATAGTGTTGGAACAGCTAATATGGATGAATCATTAGTTGTAGGAGCTGTTGTTCTTGTAGATCCAGAAGCTTTATCAAAAGCTAGAATGATTCCTCTATCAGAAGATGAAACTGTATTGTTAGTGAGTCCTTTTGATATAATAATGGTGTGGTAATGAATATTACTAAAGCATCTTACGGAGGTGTTGATTGTACAGAATTAGTAAAATCAAAGGTCAGAAATGGTTCTTTGATTTTACATTCTGACAATAACATTATTGGTGATCCTGCAATAGGTCAACTGAAAGCTCTTGTAGTTAATGTTGATGGTAAAGAATACATCACTGTAGAAGGTGAACTATTTATATATCCTGCTTCTAATAATAAGAAACTTGGTGTGTTTTATTCAAACAATACAAATCCACAAACTTTTCCTGCTATTAGAGCATCATTAAAAAGTATTCAGAAAGCATCAGCTGGTAAAGCAGACATATTAACTTGTATGTGGAACCATGATGCAGAAAATCCATTCACTGAATATATTGCATGGACTAAAACTTTCTCACATCTGAACCAACTCTTACAGATAATGCAACTGTTATATGTAGCCAAACAAGTTAATCAATATGAAACAGTGTCTTTTTTAGAACATGATGTTTTATATCCAGAAGGTTATTTTGATTATCCAGATATAGCTCCAGGAAATGTAATTACAAACATGAATTATATAGGGTTAAATAAAGATGGTTGGCAAGAAGTTCCAGTTAAACATGAGCCTTTTCATCAAATGACAATGAGATTTGATGAAGCAATTAAACATTGTGAGTCTATATTAGAAAACGCATTAATTACAAACAGTGGATTAATTGAACCACAAATACCAAACATTGTTAGATTGAAATGGGAATGTAATCATCCTGCAGTGCATATTAACCATGGAGGACATTTCACTTCTCACTTCAGTATATATTCAAAGACTGATATAAAAAAACATAATCCTTATTGGGGAGACAGTAAAAATTATTTAAGTTTATTCTATTAAAATTAAAAAATAGTTGTATATTTACAACATCAAAAAAGCTTCCCAAGTTGTTTTCATATTTTCTTTTTTTAAATTGTTATTAATAAAAAAGCCCCTCTAGAGATAGAAGGGCTTTTTTTATTTTGATAATGATTTTTTCTTCATTGGTTGTTGAGCAGAAGTTCTTCTGATTTTATCATCCATAGACTTAGTCTTTGAAAAAGGTTTATCCTTTTTAGGAATACCTACCTTTGGAGCCATTCTCGGAGCTCCTGATTTCTTAGCTTTACCAGAAGTCATTATTTACAACCAGTTTTACATTTAGCCATCTTAGCTCCTGATTTAGCTATAACACCACGTCCTTTAAGGATGTCTGCTTTAGTTATCTTTCCATCTTTATTAAGATCAGGAAACGAACCACCAGATTTAGCTTTAACTTTAATTTTTGGTTTTGGCATCATCTCTTTAGGCTTAACCTTTGATTTAAAAGCTTTTGCACTTGCAGCTTTTTCAGATTTTCTAAGATAAGTAAATTCCTCTTTTTCATTTTTTTTAGGAACAACTACACCAGTTTGTGCTTTTTTTATTGTTTTCATTATATATTATTTATTAAATTGTTAACAATTCCATTTTTTTAAAGCTAATGCTTTTCTTGTAGGTTTACCACTTGGTTTCTTCATAGGTCCTTTAACACCACCCATTCTAGCACAAAAAGACTTACGTCTATTTGCATCTTTACTTCCAGGTTTAAGTTTAGAAGGTTTAGTAGTAACAGCTTTTTTGAGCTTCGAACCTGGGTTTGCAGCTCTATATGATGCTATTCCTTTAGCATTTAATCCACCGCTCTTATTTTTACCTTCAGAGCGAGTCCAAGCTGGTGTTTTTGCCATTATTTCTTCTTATTAGATTTAGCAATCTTTTTAAAAGTTTTAGCTAAAGTTTTAGCTTTTCCTGTACAACCAGGTTTAGTGATTGGTGTACATTTACCAGCAGTACCACGTTTCTTGATAGAAGCTGCAGCTTTCTGCATCCATTTCTTATCAGTGGTTGCCATTATTTCTTGGACATTTTAGTTCCACATTTAGCCATCTTTGTAGCACCAAGTTGTTTATCTTTAGTAAGAGAAGCTTTTCCTTTAGCACCAGCTAATGTTTTCTTTTGCACCTTTGTGAATGCTCCTTTGTGAATGCTCCTTTTGGATCTACAGGACCAACTCTTTTATTAGATGCTTTAAGTCCAGTTAGACTTCCACCATTTTTTGTTTTATTTGCCATAGCGTTTAAATGTTATATTGGGTTTAACGATTATTTGAGAATGTGTATATTGCCACATTTCTCCTGTTTGATTAATAATAATTGTATAGATAGTATCAGTTTCATGACCATAATCTATCATATATAGGATTATACCATCTCCTTTTGGAGTTGTTACTTCAATTCTATTTCTAAATTCGTATATCATTAGAGTTATTATAGTCTTTAAGATATACTATTGGAGTAAGATTTTTTCTTTTTCCAGAAAGTTTTTCTTGAAGTTTTCTGTAATTTGTAAGCTTTTCACACATTGCCATAGAATCATATATAATATTGGTTTCTGTATCAATAACTTTTATTCCTCTTGGACTAGTTTTTCCATAATAAGGATGTTTATCACCTTTGATAGAATCACTAAGTTTTTTTCTATGTTCTTCAGAAATTTTTCTACCCCAAAGATGAGCAGCTATTTTTTCTTTATGTTCTTTTGACAATTTTTTACCAAACCAATAAGCTTTTCCATCTTTTTGTCTTTCAGAAACTTGTAATCTATATTCTTCTGTTCTAACTACCCCTACCATTCCATCACCACCTTTTGTCATATTTGCAAGGGTTCCATTTTTTAAATCTATTCTTCCATATAAAGCAATAAATTCAATTTCTTTTTGACAAGCTTCTTCCCAGGTTAAATCTTCAAATAAAATTTCTACTTCATAAGAAGTTTTATTTATTATATCTAACCAAATTTTATTTCTTTTACTTTTATATTTATAATGAGCTCTACTATAAGAAGCATCATCATTTTTAGCTATACCAATGTAAAAAGGTTGGCTAGTATCAAGTCTAATATGTCTGTATACATATGCCATCTATTCTATTCTTTGGTTCGTATATTCTCATAGAGAAGAGCTTTTGTTTAAGATAAGCTGTTATTCGTCTCCCAACAGCTGTGTTTTGTTATTCTACAATTTCCATTGTAGGAATTTCTTCTGTAACCTCTTTGATAACATCAGCTTCAACATTCTCAATCATTAATTTTTCAATCACTTGATTGGTTTGAAGCATCAATTGGAATCTAGCTGCTTCTTCAGAAGATAGATAAGCTCTAACGGTGTTTAGAATTAATCCAAACTCTTGTCCTGTTAATGTAAAAGTATCTTCTGGTGTCCAGGTGTACTTGGTATTAGGGTTGTAACTTGCCATTTGTTTTTGGTTTTAAAAATTATTATTAATTATTGAATTTCTTGTATTTCTTTTAGTAATGTATTCATCCAAGTTAAAGTTATCTGCTTCTATATCTTTAAAAAATTGTTTATGTAATTCTATAGCATCTTCTTTATTTTTAAAAGATCCTAAAGTTACTCTTTTTTTATTATATAGAATCCTAACTCTCCAAGATTTTCTATTTTCTCTCCAACTAACTCCAACATGTCCAGATTTATTTAACATGTTTCCTTTTAATGTATTAGCTCTTTGAGATATTATTTGTAAATTTTCTAAACTATTATCTTCTACATTACCAAATTTATGATCTACAACCATGTTAGATTTAGTTAAATCATTATTTATAAAATGTTCTGCAACTAATCTATGTATACTTTTTGTACATTTTATATTATCTTTTCTTAATGTAACAGTTTTGTATTTACTTTTTTCTGGATTTAGTATATTTTCTTTACCTGTTTTATAACTCTTTATTCTACCTTTATTTGATATAAAATACTTATCAAAGCCAGTTACAGGTTCCCATAGTTCAATGTTTGCATCATACTGTGCCATAATATTGGTTTTTTAATTATTAATCAGTAAATGTAAATAATGTTTATGACTTATCCAAATTTATTTCAAATGTAATAACACTTGTTGTTTTTATACTCTTGCTCATATCCACTCTAATTTTGAACATGTTACAAAACTTTAATATTTCTTCTATAACCATATTGTTATACTTAGGAAGACTACATGCTATTCTAAATTTATAGCTATCTGTTAGTCTTGTTATCCCAAGACTACATAATTCATCAACAGAACTTATTACACCTTCTAAATGAGCAAGAAAGACTTCATCATTATCTTGCATCACCTTTGGAAAATGTTTTTTGTTTATTTCCATTATGATAGGTATATTAATGATGTATCATTATTTCTAGTACCTATTAACTTAGCTCTAAGTGTACTAATTGGTATTCCAAATTTATCAGAAGCTTCTTTTCCAGAATTGAATATTTCACCAGTAACTGTATTAATTACTTTTCGTGATCCCGGATTTAAACTTCCAATTCTTTTTTTATTTGATTCTGATATTGCTAAACTTGTTTGTTTAAGTATTTTTATACCTTTTACACCATGTGATTTACCTTTATTAGACTTAGATATTTTTAATTTAGTTTCTTCTGAAAGTACTCTACCTTTATTTGTTTCTTTTATTTTAGCTTTAGTTTCATCAGATACTTTTCTGCCTAATGCTTTTTGTCTGATCTTTTCTTTTGTTTCAGCTGAATGAAAAAAGTAATTATTGTTATTAACTAAAATATTGTTATATTCTGGTTTATGAATTTTAATCCACTTATTTTCTCTAATCAATCTAGTTTCAGGTGTAGATATTCTCTCTACATGTAATAATGTAAAATTTTCTCTTCCATATTTATTCCAAGCTGCTTGTAAATGTGAATTAGGATGCTTATTTGTATTAAGTAAATTTCGATGACTGTTAAATCTTTTCTTAACATTAATGCTACTACCTATATAGATATGATTGTTTATATTATTTTGTATAGTGTAAATACCACAGTTTCTAAGTATTTTTATTTTAAGTTCTCTTTCTTCTACACCTTTCTCAGAATAAAATAGTTCTCCCGTTTGCATATTACTATGTTAAAGTTAATCTATATTTAATCTTTGCAATACTTCCACTTAAACTTTGGCTGATGTTTTCTATATCAGGCATATTTGATGCTTTTCCAAAGTCTTGAAGTTGTTTAGCAAATTCAATTACTTGAGAAGCCAATACAGTTGACGCTCCTGAAGAATAATCTTTTAAAGGTTCTATTTTAAAAGATTTAACTCTTTTATTTTGATACCCCATTATTTTTTCTACAATTTCATCTTTTATAGAAAATATAAGTTCATACATGTCACCTAAAGCAGCATGTTCAAATCCTCCAAAAGTTTGCCAATGGAGAAGATGTGTTTGTAATTCAAAGTAAGTAAGCTTGGCAGCAATGCTCTCTAATGAGAGCTCGCTACCAGTTCCTTTACTAATCATATCTTCTGGAAATAATGATTTTAGTGCCATAGTTTAAATATTAAGGTGCAGGGGTTGTTGTTGTTGTAGTGGTAGGTGCTACTGCTGTTGTAGTTGTAGTGGTTGTTGGATTACAACACTCATATGCTGTTATCTCTTGCCATTTACCCACTTTAGGTTTACTTCTTCTAAGGATTAAACTTCCTGCTACAATTCTGCCAGATCCATCGAATCTTACATAGGCCTTAAGGTCTCTCTTGTTACTCATGATAATTGTTTTTGTTATTAATAATTAAGTTTGTATTTATTTTTAATTTCATTTAACTTAGTGGCGTAATACCACGTGCAATATTTTTGTGATTGTTCATTATTTAATATCATGTCTAAGTTAGGATCTTTTGTTGGATCTGTTCCCATATGATATTTTCCTTTATAGAAAGCTGGATAACCATTTCCTGTTTCAGAAACTATTCCTGCATTATGAAAGATAGGGTATGTTTCTAATTTGATGATTGGATCTGTTGCCCAAGCAAAATCTAATTCTTTAGCTACTTTACTTTCTTTATTAAAATACCAAAGATTAAATTGTACTGCCCATAAATCTGCACACCATGACTGTATACCACTATTTTCATCTTTAAAATAGTTTTTATTCACTTCTTGAAGATACATTCTTATTTTAAGAACATCTGTTTCAACTTTTTTCCAAAAAGACGCATCTATATCTTTTAAAATATATTGTACACCTCCTGTATTAGTATTGTTATCTATTACAGTTTGTTTATCTATACCTACTATACTACAAACTTCTTTTAAAAAATCTATTGATTTAGCTTCTTCTAATTTCTCAGGAAATACATCTTTATACTTACTTTCAAAATATGAATAATTTAAATAAGAATTAGCATCACTTACATAGTTTATATCATCTTCTAATAAATGATTTATGTTTATTGATTTCAACCAAAGAATGTCACTGTCAGTGTATATAATTGTTCTATCTTGTAATTCTGGAAAAGCTTCAAAGTGTTGCCAAAGAATATGTGGTCTTAATATAGGAATATATGTTCCTAAAAATTGTTGAACTCCTTTATCTTCATATAAAAATATATTTAGCTTTGGATAACACTCTTTCAATTTATCCCAACTGGTGTTATAAGCTCTCCCTTTTGGACTATATAAAAGAATATGTATTTGTTCTTCTTTAAAACCCTGTTCTAAACAAGATTCTATATAAAGATGATTTTGCCATACGAAGTATGTATCTGTAGGTTGACATGTAATTAATATTGGTTTAGACATGATTCCATATTTTATTGTTAATAATATAACCTATTAATGTTATTCCAACATTATTTTTATAGGCAAGTTGTTTGTATGTAGTTTTACTATTTTTATATTCCTTTCTGATATTTATAACTTGCGCTTCTGTTAATTTAGAGTTTTTATTACCGCTACCTTTATAAGTTTTAGGGTCTCTATTTACATAAGAATGTTTTATATTATCACTTCTTGTAATCCATTCTAAATTACTTAAATGGTTATTATGCTTATTGTGATCAATATGATTAACTTCTATTAATCCTTTTGGATTATCTAAAAAAGTTAGAGCAACTATTCTATGAGTAGTTAAAGATTTACATTTACCAAGACCATCGTATAACTTTACATGAAAATATCCACGATGGTCTTTAAATTGTGTTAATGTTTTTTGTTTCTTTAAGTACTGATGTGTTGAAAGTACAATAATTCTTTCAATGGTTCTAATGTTTCCTTTACTACTTACTTCATAATAAGATTCATAATCTTTCACTGGTTTCCAAATTTCTATTTCCATATTAATGTTATTTAATTATAATAACAAATGTAAAATAAATATTTGACACATCCTAATATCTGACTGATTATCTTTCATAATGTAGTTGGTTTATTATTGTTTATTTAATTAAGGAGCAGGAGTGGTGGTGGTAGTTGTTGTAGGATTATTAGCTGCTGTCACTTTAATCAATTGATCTAATTGCTTAGAAATTTGCCATAAAAGGTTGGACTCTTGAGACCAACCTATTTGTTTTGGTGGGATCATTTTATATTAGTATTAAATTAGTATTATTTTTTGAAATTCCTGTTAATCTATTGTTAAGTGTTTTTTGATTTATACCAAAAGTTTTAGCAGCTAAAGCAATACTATCATAAAAAATACCACTTTCTATATTTAATACTAATTTTCCTGGTAATATTAATTTTTTAAATTTTTCTATAGTAACATTAGATCTTTTTCTATTTTTTAATTTGTTTATATGTTCTTGAGTAAGTTTTCTTCCTCTCATTTTTGATATTGTTTCAGTTGAAAGTTTTTTACCTTTATGTTTATCACTCATTAGTTTTTTAGTTTCTTCAGTATGATTCCATTTACCTCTAGTGTTTAACATTTTTTCTATAGATTCTATAGAATGTTTACCACCACGACCACCTTCTCTAATGTTTAAAAGATTAATTTTTAATTCTTTATAAAAGTTTATATACTGTATTTCTAAATTATCTAATTCTATTTGAGTAATATCAACACTAACAGTTTCTATAATTTCAAAATTATGAGCATTCCAACCATATTTTAATAAAGAAGCTTGTAACTTATGTTGGTTTTTACTACCACTTTTTGATTTATATTTTCTAATTCTTGAAGCAATATCCCAACTTTGACCAATGTAAACTCTACCTGAAGGTGATGTTATTTTATAAATGCCGATTTGTTTGTTTGGTATTGCCATGTTTATTTTATTTTGTTATTAATATTGTATAAATAATTATTCCTATTATAGAAGATATAACCCAACTAGCAACAACATCTTTATCACTTTCAAATTGGTTTGGTCTACTTTTACCTTTATATTTTGCATACATTCCTTGCGCTCTTTCAAATCCCCAATATAAACATAATGGTACAAACAGTAATACAGAATACTGGAACCATATTGCTTCTTTTAATTGAAAAGATGATTTTAGTAGTGGAGCGAATCCAATTATAAAAAATACACTTATAAAAATGTGTTCAATCCAATTACTTGCTACTATTTTCTTTCCGCTTTTCATATTCTGAAAGTAAGAAATGAATACTTTTTTAATGTAGTTTAATTTTTCCATGTTAATCTATTTTAATTGCATCTAAGCAATGTTTCTTTCCTAATATCCACACAAGAACCTTTCCTGTATTTGTTAAATTATCTGTAAGTATATTTTTACCTAACACACTTGATATTGTTTCTCCTTGATAACCAAAGGGATTAATCAGGGTCTCTTTAATAAGATGGTTATTCCAAAATGTCCTAAACTCTACATTCCCCCAAACATCTAGATTTATTGCTGTGCTTCTAAAATATCCTTCCTTGTTTTTAACTTCAAAAAAATTTACTATAGTCATTAAGAATATTAAAACCAAAGCTATTATAAATAATAAAAATCCTATTATCTCTTTCATACTACAAAGCAGTAAAATCCCAGTCCTCTATTGTTGTTCCAAAGTTTTGACCGTTTTCAATAGTTAATTGAATGACAGTAAATTGCATTACTCTTTCTAAAACAGCATTTAACAATTGAGGAGAATCTATAGGAGGTAATTGTGTTCCTTCAACATAAGATACCATACTCCAACTCATTTTTACAGTTGTTGGTCTTAGTGTAGTAATGGTTTCGACTTCTACTTCATCTATTATTTCTATTGTCTTATAGTAATAGTACCCCTTAGCAGTTATATCATTTCTATCCATATATAGATTTTCTATAGTAAGATATATATCTTTGCTATCTATTACATTGTAACTAATGTCTAGAATGTTAAATGGTTTATTTGTTTTTATTGTTATCATTGTTTTTAAAAATTAGGGTAAAAATTAGTTTGTAATTTTGCTATCTGTGCTGGATTCAAAACTGCATTAAAAATATATAATTCATCTATTGTGCCTACAAAGGGAGAATTACCTCCGCTTCTATTACCTATTATAGGTGTAACTGCTGTGTTGCCCATCCCTACGTAAGCGCCACTACTGATATTGGTTACTGATTGCAAAACACCATTAACAAACATTTGTATTCCAGCGAAAGTTCCACTACCGTCATAAGTAACTATTACATTATTTACAAGGCCGTTGGCTACTGATGCGGTTGTTTCAACCCCCATAAAACCTCCACCAGCATTTTTATTAAAAAATAAAATAGCTAATTTTCCCCCTGTAATACCTCTAGTATAAAACAGGTATTCTGAAGTATTATTATTTGCACCAGTGTATTTGCTAAATATTGGTTGCGTTAGAGTTGTAGATGAAGTTCTAATATTAGCTTTTATAGATACAGGCGTATCATTTACTCCGTTTGTAAATGAAAAAGCATTATTATCAGCAATAGTTATTCTTGAATTTGTATTATTAATAAACTGCCCAGCTAGACCATCTACAGCATTAGTGGTTGAAAATATAACCGAAGTACCTACCGTTCCGTTATATGCATTAGTATGACTATCGTTTCCATTACCCTCAAACTTATAAGCGGCTACTACATTGCTTAAAAAACTTGGTATTGAACTAGTTATTAAATTATAATAGAATATAGGATTAAAAGTACTCATTAGTAATTAGTAATTAGTTATTTGTAAATAATAAATACTACCATTTCTTGATAAACAAGCTTTACTTCCTGCTACTCCTGTCATAGCTGCTGTGCCTGATAAAGTAGTAAGTGTAATTCCTGCTCCTGCTGTAAAAGTAATAGTTCCACTACCTATTTTTTCATAACTTGCTACAAAATCTGCATTTGATGTTGATACGCATTGTATATTAATTGCATTAGCTCCGTTAGATATTTTATTATGTCTTCCGTGTTGACCATAAGCACCGCTTGTTGTATCTGTATCTATAGAAACAGCAGTAGTTATTGTAATTACATTTACATTTACAGCATCAATTTGAGTTTGTATAGGACTTGTTACCCCTTTTATATTTGCTATTTCTGTTAAGTTTGGATAAACTCCATTGTATGCAACTTGTAATAATCCACTTCCATTATCAATAATAATAGCTCCTTGACCTGAGTTTCCTCCATTAGCAGGGATAGTTGGATAAGATGTAAATGTTTTACTACCTGCTATTGTTTGTGTCCCTGTTGTTATCACACCTCTTGCTGTTGCACTTGCATCAGGTAAATTAAAAGTATGAGTATCAGTTGCAGAAGATATATTAAAATCTGTTCCACTTGTACCTACTGCTAAATTTTGTGTATTAGCAGTCAATCCATTTAAAGAAGTTACACCGCCTGAAAAGTTTGTAATAACTTGACAAAGATGGCTATCTTGTGTGTGCATTGTAATAGTTCTCCCACCTACACTATTTACAATATAATATCTTAATGCTAATCTATCTGTAACTAGTAAAGTAGTTTGTGGAATTGCTAAAGATGTTAAATAGACATCAATTGCAGTTCCATTTGTTATACTTTCTGGTGTTCCTGAATTATTTGCTATACTTGTAAAGGTACTACCATCATATTTTAATAATTCAATATAATAAGCAGGTGTGCCCCCAATTGATGAAGCATTTAGATATGTTTCAAAATTCCAATTTCCTGCAGGAATTTCTAATCTATTTGGGTCTAAAGCATCAGTAATCCATTGTGTAATTAAACCATTTCCAGCTAAAGAAAAGTTAACACCAGTACCCAACACAGGAATTTTACTCATTTGATAATAAGTACTTCCTAATATAGTTCCTTGAGAAGTACCTCCGTTTAAATAATAAGAAATTGAAGAGCCTCCACTTGATGCAGTGGGTAAAGTTGCCAATTGTCCATCTCCCCTAATATATTGTGATGCAGTTCCTGTTGCTGTTATAGCAAATGTTCCTGCTGTAGTTATTGTACTAGGTGTAACATTGAATGCTATAGGTACAGTTATTCCTACAGAAGTTACTGTTCCTGAACTTGTAGCTATTGTCCAACTTCTATCAGCAGATAAGTCATATGTGGTTCCATTAATTGTAAGAGTTCTACTTGTAGGTGTATATATTGATGTATCATAAGATATAACTCCTGCTGTAGATTTTACAAATCCTGTTCCATTTAATGCATCTTGTTTAGCGTTCCATACACTAGCACTAGCTATTCTACTATCAGCAAGCGTACCTGTCCAACCTAGTGTTAATGATACATTTTGTAACAATGCTGTTGCAGGTGTTCCTCCTAATGTTAATGTAACATTAGTGTCATTAACTCTTGTTAATGCATTTGCTGTAACAACACTTGTAGAATTAAGAGTGTTACCAACTAAAGATAGACCAGTGCCAATTAAAATTTCTTGCATTGGACCAGTGCTAGGACTATATCTTCCTAATAGCTTATTAGGAGTTACTAATGTACTAATGATAGGATTAGAACCGCCAGTTGATGTAATAGGAGAAACTCCTGAAACAGAAGACACTCCTGAACTAGATGTAGAGGAAACAACTTTTATTTGACCGTATTTATTATATACCTGTAGCATTTATTCTGTTTCTGTTGCACTGATATAATAAGTTGTACCTATTATATTAGTTATTAGTTGTAAATAATTACCTTTTCTTAATAAATATCCTTCAGTGTCTCTCACTGTATCTCCAAGATCTAAAGCAAATTCATATATAGGAATGAGATGTATACCTTCTCCTGTCATGAATCTATTCATTGTAATGTTATAATTATTATCTGTGTTGTTTATAATAATCTCATTTACAACCATAGAAGTAGCTGTACAAACTATTTGTGTACTACCATCTGTTGCAACATTTCCTTGATATATTACTTCCATTAGCCTTGTCCATTATAAGCTTTCTTATAAAGCTTAGAAGATTTAAGTTTAGATGTTTTTTTCTTAGCATGAACGCCTGGTCTGCTTATTTTAATCTTAACTTTCTTCTCTATTGTATTGGTTTGTTTTGCCATTATTTGATAATATTAATAAATATTTTTTCTTTCTTCTCTACAAGTTTCATTCTTGCAAATAAACTTCTATACGTAGCTCTTGAGTTACCAATAAAGTTTAATGATTTAGAACTTCCTACAAGTATACAACCTTCTGTATGAGTAGATTTATTTCCACTGTGAATACGTACACCTGCATAATTAGGTACATTAAGAAGCAAAGGCATGTATTGTTTAAAACGATTTGAAAAGTTAATTATCACTTCATATCTTCCATAAGGAATAGCTGTTACATCTTGCATCTTCTTATCTCTCACCTTATCCTCTAATGTATAACATACAAAAACTCCATCAATAGAAAGTTCTCCTATTGTGGAATCATCTGTAAATATCTTTCTTTTAAGTTGTAGTATCATAACTTATATCTGGTTTAGCTTTCATTAAACGTTCAACTATATTTGTAGCACCCTCAATGGCTATATATGTTGTTGCAATTATAACCCAATCAGATGATGATAAGTTTCCAAGAAATAAACCAATAGATGCCACAACAAACACTGTAAGTTTTCTACTTACCCATTTGTTTAAAAAAAGATCTATCTTTTCTTTTCTAATCATATTCCTTTTACATTCTTATATACAGCAGATAAGTATTGTATAATTGTTGCCACTGCAATAATTATACCTATAGTCCAAGTGAATTTCCTTTTGAATTCCTCTTGTTTTTTTACTTTATCTTCTAATTCTTTTAATTTAGCCTTAATATCTGTAAGATCAGTAACAAATCCCCCTGATTTTGTTAATGCGTTTCCTAATATTGCGTCTACAACTTGTGTTAATTTTGTATCTATAGAAGTCATCTTCTCCTCTAGATCAGATAGTCGTTGGTCCATGCTTTTTAATTCTGTTTCTACATGTTGTTCAAATGCGTTTTCCATAAGGGGTGTATTATAACATATTTAATGTTTTTATATCTAGCAAATATAAAGTTTATATTTTATAAAAAGAAACCGTAAAAATAGATTTTCTTCATAATATAGCATAAGATGAATATATCTTTTACCTATATGTAAATACATATAAAATGTATAGATGATATACATTTTATATGCAATTACATACAACGTTTGTTGTTTATCTTATTCCATATTGACTTTGCATCTTAATGCCAAGATCTTTTGCTAAGTCAGGATAGAACATTGGTAAATATCCAGCAGCTTGACTTGATATAGGAAATGATTTCATTAAATATTTAATAGGTGTTGCATCATCTTGTATTTCTTCGTTATCAGTAATTATACCATAGTTCTCAGAAAGAAAGTTTGTAAAAAACTTTCCGTAGTTTTTTAATAATCCTATAGAAGGAAATATACCTCCCTTACCTCCAATTAAATCAATAGGAGTTGTAGGCTTATAGAAATACATAAGCTCATCTGTTAACTTATCTGTAGCTTTAAGAAGAAACTTATATTGGTTTTTTACAATAGCATCTTCATCATCATCAGGAGCCATTGCTTTTAATCCTGCCAATAAAGAAATTAAACTCAACAGTATCATTACATCTACTGCTTGATTTTTAATGTTTTGATTTACAAGAGCTATAAACTCATCTTCTGTCATTTCAAGTGTTTTCCCTGTATTAGCTTCATAATCTTTTTGTTTTCTTTCATACAAAGTTCTAATTTGTTGCAAGAACACATCATCATTACCTGCTATTGCAGATTGTAAACTTTTAATTGAACCAAAAAAGTCTGTACTTAATATATTAAATAACATTCTCATTCTTCCCCATTCGTAAGAATCTGATGCAGCATTATATTTTATATCTCCAATACGCATGTCAACAAGTCTAGGTATCCAGTTTTTAAATACCATCATAGAAGATGCATAAACATTCATGTTTACAAGTCTTCTGTTTTCTTCACTCATAGAACCAAGAGCATCTGCTGTAAAACTTTGAACAAGTCTTCTAAGTTCTATAACTGAATCAGACTTCTTATCTACACCAGGAATAATAAATTCACCATCTACAATTTCTCCAAGTTTTAATACTCCTTTGCTATCTAACAGTGCTTGTACATCTATTTCAAACTTGTCAGCTCTAGCTTTTCTTTCTTGTTGTGTTCCAGAATAAAAAGCTTTGTACTCATCTGTTTTTCTTAAATACTCTCTTACATTAATTACTTTTCCATCTTCAACAATTGTATTTTTAAGAAATGTATAAAAGTTCAATGCTTGAACACCTTCATCACCATTTCTCATCAAGAACATTAAATAATCTTGAACAGCTTGTTCATCTATTTTATTTAATGAAAGTTTTCTTGCAGCATTCTTATTATAACTTTCTACAAAAGGAACAAAATAATCAAGAGCAGCTAATGCTTTTTGTCTATCTTCTCCCCCAGTCATTTTGCTTGTAAGCATCCAAAATTGAGTTTTTAAGAAATCTGTTTTTGTAAAATACTTACCAGCATTAATCAGTCCATTTGCTGCTCCTCCAAATAAGTTAGAAATAGCAGACAGAGGATTGAGTCCTAATGTTGTTATTTGAAACTGTGTATTTAATGTATCTAAAAATTTATTTGCTGATAATTGTCTTTCTTCAAGATCTTCTGGGAATATTTTCATTCCTAGTTTTTCATTAAGATTTTTACCAAATCCAGATATTTTACCAAGAGCCATATCAAACACTTCACTTTGAACATACTTCTGTTGATATATAACAGACTTAATCATGTCTTCTAAAAGCTTAGAGTTCTCTAAGTTGTTAGGATTGTATTTTAAATCATCTCCTTCTTTTAATAAAGATCCAAAGGTAGAAGTCATAATAGATTTTTTACTTCTCTCAATTCTCAACAATTGTAAACTTCTTTCTTCAATGTCTGTCAAGTTTTTAAACTTAATAGCATATTCATTATATAAAGCCATTGTTTTAAAAAGATCTGTAGAATATCCTTCTCCAAGATCATTTATAAAATACTTAGGTACAGAATTAATCAACTCTCCTGTAATAGGATTTGTTTGACCATACCCAGCTTCTGCTTCATCCATTGATATATTTCTAAGAAATTGCTCACCAAGTCCTCTAGATTTACCATCAAACACAAGTCCTTCTGTAAAACCTTGTCTTATCCATGGAAGAAACCTTTTAGCAGCTTTACCATTTAAATATCCTACAGATTGAAAATATTTATTTCTTTCTACAATATAATCATAAAACTTTTTAGCTGGAGCGTTTTCTGGTTTATTAAGTTCTTTCCATTCTACAGATTCCCATTTATCTACTATTGGAAATTGTTTAACTTCTTTATATATTAACCATCCATTAGAGTTTCTATTACTAAGATCATATTTATTATACACCTTAGCCATTTCTCTTTTTATCTCTGCTTTAACTTGTTCCTCTGTACCAACTTTTGGTTTAGATAATATATATTGTATTTCTTTTTCAGTTATTTCTTCTAAATGTTCTCTATATAAATCTTTATTAATGTTTTCAAGTATCCATTCATGATCTTTTTTAGCTATTCTCGATTTAAGTTCACTGTAAAAATCACTAGAATACTGATCAATTAATTCATTCTTATCTTTCTTCATAAGAATATCAAAATAGTTACGAATACCTATTCCTTTAGAAGATGCCCATTTTTGATATTCATCTTTAAGAGTTTCTAATCTTTTTACTTGTTCAGTAGTTTCAATATTAGCTAAACCAAATGCCTTGTTAGCAAGTTTATACAATGTTTGAACATTTGCAACTTGTATTGTAGAAATACTAGAAAACCATTTACTAATACCTTTTACCACCTTCTCTGGTGTAGAGCTAGTATTATTAAATTTCTCACCAAAGGTTTCATCTAATTCTTGAAGTTCAGATATAAAATCTTCAACCTTATCTCTAGTAGCACTAAGATCTAATTTTAGTTTATCATTTTCTTCTGTTTCATCAGTAAGTAATGTTCCTAATTGCTTAAGATCCAAATAAGGTTGTAATGCTTCAAGGTGCACTCTAATCATTCCTGCAAATGCATTTATCTTATCTTGATCTACTTCTGAAGGATCTTTTCCTTCAAAGTCAAACTTATATCTTTTTAACAACATAGATACTTGCTTATTCAATATCTTTGCTTGATTGATTAATGGGACAACATTTCCTTTGATCTGTAAATGTCTAATAGCTTTATATAAAGAATTTAATTGTTCAGCTTTACTTGCTCTTTCAGATTCATTTACTTTCTCTTCAGCAAGTTTTCTGTATGTAGCATTAAACTTTTCTATTAACTTATCAATTTTTTTATTTCCTGTTTTTTCATCTGTCAATCCTAAAGGAAGTAAGTAATCTTCTTGGATGTTTTGCACATTTGTACTTCCTATTTTTATTTCTAAAAGCCTAGGAAGGATTTCTTTCTCAAAATCAGCTTTTGTATATTTAGCTAATATAGGAATCATTCTTGTTTGATCAAAGTCTTGACTCTTTACACCATAATTAGTAGAGATAATATCTTTATACTTACCCATTTGTATTCTCCAAGCTTCCACTTTATACCAAGGGATATCTTCATATCTATCTGTATTAAGATCCATGAACTTCCAGTCAAGAATACTAGTCTTTCCATCAGGAGTAACAGCAATAAAATCCACTGTACCAGCAATTTTTCTTTTCTTATCAAATATCTTTACCTCAGACATAAACCTAGTTCCTTTATTATTACCTTCATTAAATGATAACAATCGTTCTTTTAGATTATCTCTAAGTATCTCATACATTCTTCTATCATTAGGATTAAGTTGTGATACATAATCTTCATCATCTAACATTTCATCTCTTAGAAGTCCTGTTTGTGGATCTACAAGCATCTTAAGTGCATGTTCAATATCAGCATGCCCTGCAGTTCCTTTTTCTGCTTTTAATGAATTGACAGCATCTTCAAATTCAGACTTAGCTGATGGTGGAAATATTCTTTCATAAAACTCTTTAGCAAAATCAGAAACCCTTCTTACTGATTTTATTCCATCTAATACATATCCTCCATCTTTTGTTTCTATTTTATTAGAAGTTTCTAATAAGTTATTAAATACTTGTTCTCCTTTTTGTAATTGGAAATATACACTTCCTTGAGAAACATCTATGTCTTCTATACTAGCTATTTTACCAGATAGAACATTTATAGAAGCTTGATCAAATCCACTTCTAGTATAAAATAAAGACTTAAGCCATTCTGCAATTTTTTCAAACCAACTTCTTCCTACTATATCTTCTAACCTATCAGCTAATACTTGAGCAATAGCTTCTTCTTTAAGTTTTATAATGTCCATCTTACCATCTTTTTGATAACGAGGATCATTGCCATAAGCAGCAAACACTTCATCTTTTTTAGAATGATTGTTTATTTCTTTTAGAAGCTGTTGATATAATTTAGGATTGGTTTGTTTAATAATCTCAACAGCAAAGTGCATAGCTTCTTCTGGTAGAGCTACATCTTCTTGTCCTTCTACTATCTGAATCAACTTCTGCATCATAAGAGCTACACCATTAGCATCCACTTTTTTACCATCAACTATTACATCACTAACAAGAGCATAATCTACACCAATTGATTTAATGAATTCCTTCATTAATTTAATTAATTGTGGAGAAGCTTTCTGTTCTATAACTTCTTCCTTTTCAGTTTTAGATAAATCTTCTAATATAGGAAAGTTATCTAACCCATTAACTTCCTGCCACAAAGAAATCTTTGCAGCAAGAATTATTGGATTGATGTTAGATTGTTCAGCTAATGCTATAAACTCTGGAGAACTTCTATTTACACAGTGTGCCATATTAACATTCTTTTATTTTATTTTTTTCTTCTTGAGATAAACCATCCCATTCTTCTTGTGATATTCCTTCAGGTTTTTCACTTATAGGCTGACTTACTTCTGTTGGTAAAGGTACAACTTCTTCTTGAATCTGTGGAGCAAATTGATTAACTATTTCTTCATCCGAAAACTCTTCTTGAATTTTTATAGAACCGTTGTTAATAACAGAAGGAGTAAAATTTGTATTAAATTCTACAGCTCTATTACCATCACCATATACATTAACTTGTTTATAATAATAGTTATATAAAACGTCGCCTTTTTTATCAACAGTAGGAATTATTAATGGAATAAGATTACCGTACTCATCTAAATTAGTTGTATACACCTTCTTATAATAATATGCATCATAAAGATCTTGTGAACCTTTTTGTTTCATAAGTACATAATCTCTAGGTTTAACTTCACTTCTTGTAGCTATATTAACTTTACTTCCATTTCTAGCTGTTATAACTTTAGGAACTTTAATAAAATCAGAACTTAATTGGAACGAATTGTATTTATCATTCAAAACTAATAATCCTTTTGGTGAACTTTTTAGTTGTTTAAATGATGGTATATAATACAATGTTTCAGTTTCTCCTGTATTAGGATTTACTATTTCATCTGCTTCTCTTTGAGAAGGATTAGCAAAAGGTGTGTATTCCATAAATACATCTTTGTTATTAAAATTGTTTCTCTCAAACATTCCATTAGAAAAAGATTCTAAGTTTACATTTGGTTGAAGATTGTTTATTATAGGAGCAACCTTAGCTGCATAATCTTCTACAGGAACAATGTTCTTTATAGATATAGCAGATTGACTTACACCCTGTAATATAGCAACATTAACAATATCATTATATAAGCTATTAAGTTCTGGATTACTATCTCTTAACTCTCTCATCATCCCTACATATAAGTTTTCATTATATGCATCTTTTACATTTGCTTTTAATTGTATAGACTTAGCTGATTCTTCTCTATTACCAGGTACAGGAACTAAGTCTTGTAATATTTGCATAGAAGGATATTTCTGTTTAGCTTGTTCTAACTTAGTTACAACAGCTGTTTCAGAATCTACAAGCTCTGGTTTAATTAGATTATAATAAGTTCTATCATTCTGTATAATGTAATCTATAAAAGAATTGTTAATCAAGTTAGCAATCTTCATGTAATCATCTGCAGACATATATTTTCTTGAAGCATATTTTTTAAGAGTATCAACCATGTATGCTTTTATTTTAGGATCTTCTGTTTTCATAATTGATCCAAAAGCATTAAATGATTTTCCTAACAACTCAGATTGTTTTCCTATAAATGTTTTATCAAGAACATCATCAACATTAGAAATTAAATTAAAATTACTTGCAGCAATTGTTCCTAATTGTTTTTTGAAATATAAATCTGAACTACCAAACTTTGTTGTGTCATAGTTTATAGCTTGTGTATAACTAAACAATTGGTCTGCTAATATTTTATATTTAATAAACTCATTCAATATTAATTGTTGTTCAGCATTTTTAATTTGATCAAACTTACCTTTCTCTGCATATTCAGATATGTTTCCTAATAAACCTTCTACAGATATATTAGAATCTTCTATTGCTTTTTGTGTTGTAGGAAATTGATTTCTTATGTATGAAAGATTATCTTTATTCATAACACTCTTAGATCCTATACCATCTAAGTATTCTAAATACTTTTCTACAATAGGTTGGTTCAAGAAATATATTCCTGAATTACCTGCACCTATAGATTCTAAGAACATAAATGTAGAAACCACTATATCACTCTTTATAATCTTAGTGATGAATGGTTTGTTTGCAATATCCACAAATGCTGTAGCGTACCCAGATAATCTTTCTGAAATAAATTGATTATCATCAGAAGTTTTTGTTCCAGATAAAGAAACATATTGTTGTCCTTCAATATTCACTTTATTATGTGGAAGAACAATTGATAAGTCTCCTACAAACTTACGTTCTTGTGCAGATAAAGAAGAAAGTTTAGCAGGGTTTAAATACACTTTACTCTTCTGTCTTAAAGACAGATTTGTAATATTAACAGCAGCTATACCAACCCATCTCTTACCAGTAATGAATGCATGACGCATGTTAGTCATAAAGTTTCTATTAATAAGTCTTCCTTTAACACTTGATTCACTATATCCTCTAGCACCATCTAACACCTCAGACATTTTCTCAAGACCAGCATCATCTACAGGACTAATAAGTCTATTAAAGTTTTCAGGAAGTGTAAGAAGTTCTTCTAATGATTCGTAATATTCGTTCTCTAAAGATTTCTTGTACATTTTATTAACTTCTGCTGTTCTCATTTCAGCATTTAAATTAGCATCAGTTAATCTATCTAATTCTTTTTCCATCTCAGCTCTAAACATAAAAGGATCTTCATATTTATCTTGTATAGAAAGAATGTATTCTCCATACTTATTTAATAATCCTTTTGTATCATCTAATCCATAAACTAAAATGTCAACTGCTTCTATAAGTTCTGCTTTCTTAAGTGCTTTTCTTTCCGTAGAATCATCATACACCTTTGTGAAGAAATCTTTTGTTGCTTGTTCAGAACCTTGCCATTTAACTAACTTAACATTTCCATTTCTATCTGTATATATAGATTTTAAATAAATGTTTAATTTATCAATATCAAAATCCGATCCTGCTTTAGCAGTAATTTCAGAAGGAACCACAACTGTATACCCCATATATTGTGGAAGAAACCCTTTAACTCTAAATACTTCTATAGAAGAAAGAGATTGTGTAGGAATTCTAAATCCAATACCTGTTAATATTTTTTGTCCTTCAGTTGTGTTTAAATAAGCTAATATTTCTTTATCTGTTTTGTTTCCAAACTTGTTTTTAAACCAATGAGGAAGCATCACCTCACAATAGCGTTTACCATCCTTGTCTTCATAGAACTTAAGTGTGTCATCTGTAAGCATAACACTCTTCTTTTCTTCTTCTGTAAGAGCTTTATATTGAGCTTTAGATATCTTAACCCAATTTCCATCAACTTTTCTAGCAAGACTTCTTCCTTGTGTAGCTTGTTCAAACATTGTAACAGGAACCTGTACATGTGGAGCTCCATTCATTGCAGGAGAAATCAATGCTTTATTCACCATAGAATAAAGAATACTTTTTATTTGTGTATATGAAGGAGAAGCTTCAAATGGCATTATAAATTCACCATTCTCATCTAATTGAATTGTGTCAATAGCATTTTCAGAAAGTTCTCTACGCATCATTTCATACATAAGAGTTTCTGATATTATTTGTTTATTCTCAAGAGCAAATGTATCTCCAAGATCTACAACACCAAGTTTGTTTAGTAACTCATTATACGCATTCTCATTAAGCATATCTAATGCTTTATTGTTTCTTTCGTATGCTTTTTTACCTTCTTCAGTAATAGCTTCACCATTTTCATAAAGATCTGAACTAGCAAGTTTTGTAAGCTGAGATCCTCTCGTTTGAGTTTTGTCTCCTTCAGACATAGTTTCTACTTGTGTACCATATGCTATCCAAGGAACTTCTGTTACATTATTAAATTTCTCTGTATTAAATGTTCCATCAGCATTATAAACATTGTGCAATCCTTCTGCCCCAACCTTTCTACCAGTAGTAACAATACTATACCCAATGTTTTGATTAAACATTTGAATGTACATATTCTCTAAATTAGTTCCTTCAACCATATTGTAGTAAAGAGGCATCTGAGAAGTTTTATCTAATACAAGATCTATTTCTGTTTTATTAAACTTGTTACCAGATACAATAGGTTTTCTTACAGCAAGTTTATGCTTAGGCATAGGAGAAGCTAATAATTTATTATCATATTCTCTTAACTTTTCACTTGTGTATTCTTTTATTTTCTTTTTATCAAATGCTCTTCTAGTATAAGCCATTTGCCATTGATGAAAAGCTTCAGCTTGACTTGTCCATTGTCCTTCTTTAAGAGCAATTTCTTTATGTGTATTATCCATTAACCAAGACATTGCATCTGTTTCATCTGTTTCAGCAAATGTACTTTTTATACTTTCAGGAATATTAGGAAGTGTTGCAATGCTTCCTACAATTTCTACAGTGTTAAGTGTAACAGTATTGGTCCATGATTTATAATCATGATTTCCTGGTACACCTTCTTCTAACTCAACACCATCTACAGAATTATATTGATCATTTAAAAAGTTATTATATTCTGTCATATTAAATGTTCTTCTTCTTCCAGAAAGAAATGATTTAATACGTTTAGTTTCATCTAGTTTTCCTTTAGCAGTTTTAAATTGATAAGGATCTCCAAACAATATTTTGTGATATTCTTGATTGTTTATTTGATAATTAATATTAGCAAAGTTTATAACATTCATTAACTCGTCAAAAGTTACTCTACCATTTAAATTATATTTTTTTAAGAATTCTGTATCAAATTTATTAATAACATATTCGTTCTCTTCAACCATCATGATTTGATTAGAGTTTAATAATATATCAATTGTTTCTTTTGACATATTATCAACAAAATCTTTTATAGAAGAGTTTATATCATTCTTATTCTCTACAATGTATTCTTGTATATCGTCATATGTTTTTCCTTCTTTAATCATTGATTCTATTTTCTCAACAATCTTTTCTGGAAGAACATCTTTCATTATTCTAAGTTCTTGAGACTTAGCTCTTTGATAAATATTTTGTGTTCTATCTGCTAATGCTAAATTAATATCATCATTCAAATAGTTGTTATAAATATTATAAACTTTATTCCAATGCTTACCTTCAATAACATCTTCCATAGAAATAACATTACCTAAGTTCATCATCCATTCTGTAGAACTATCTCCAGGAATAAGTACATAGTAATTACCATTTATGTTTTGATTTATCTCTTGTACAAATCTTTGTCCTCTAGATAATCTAGAAGTAGTTTTTGCTGATCCATCAATTTGATTTTTACTTCCTTGTATATATCCCACTTTAATATCAGCAATTCTATTGCCTTCTTTATCAAAAAAAAGTCCTCCTGGTTTTAATATTTCACTTCCTCTAGAATATACATCATTTAATTGAGGCATTTTTTTTAGAAGCTCTGTTAATGTATTTGATTCATTGAATGTATTTTCAAAATAAGAAGGAGCATTGTTTTCTGAGAATGAACCAATACGTTGTCCTTCTACACCAAAATATGTAGAGTCTTGATTAGGATTGTTTACTCTAGTGTACAGAGTGGCTAATGTTCTCAATGGTCCATTGATAGCTATTCTCTTAGCATCAAATGTCATTAAGTCATTATTCTTTCCTAATTGTGTGTATATATCACCAACAGCTTTAGTAAACTCTGATAATTCTGTAGTCTTCTTTCCTTTTATAATAGCTTCTTTATTACTAAGAGCATCATAAGTTCCTTGATTAAATTCTATTCCTAATGCATTTAAAAACTTAATTTGATCTGTAGATTTCTTAATAGTTATATTATATGATCTAGCAACATCTCTTGCTTCTTTCTCTGTGGAATGATTTGTAGTTTTTCCTTCTGGGGATATAGCATTCCAAGTATTACCACTTTTTTCAACTGTACCTACAAAGCTTTTTATTTTATATACTTTTTTATCATAACTAATTAAACCTCCTTCAGCTTTACCAATAGTACGCATGTTATCAATCCATCCTTCAGTAGTTTGTTTAACTGTTGTGAATAGATTTGCAGGTCCTGTATATACATCTCCTTCCTCAGAGGTATATTGAATTAATGCTTCTGGCTTTTGTCTAGAGAATGTATTAAAGAATTGTATAAATAATTTCCAATCTGATTCTCCAAAATTATTAAAATCAAATTCATGTGTAACTGTATTACCTCCTAATGACACAAACAGAGAAAGATAGTTTGAATCTTCTTTTGCTAATTGTATAAACTTTTTAGTAAACTCTTCAGGACTGTTTGTATTATGTAGTCTATCTAACAATGTAGCAAACACTCTATTAAAGTTTAATAATTTATATCCTTCATTAGATAGATTGTATTCAGCAGGTTTTAATGGTGTTAATTTTTCAACATTAGTTTGATTCAATGCTTTTCTTTCTGATAACGTAGATAATAAAAACTTAAGAGCTCCTGTAGAATGTTTTTTCCAATCTACAGAAAAAGCTTCTGGAGCATAATCTCTAGAGTTAACATTTTCATCATTTATAGTTACCACCTCATCAGCGTTAAATGATATACCTCTTGTTCTTATTGAATTAATAGTTCTCTTAACAAGTTCATTATATCTTTTTTCTCCTAATGCATCTATTTCACCAAGCTCTTCATAGTTTTCTCTAATTTGATTAAATACTTGTTCACCTGTCAATTGTTCAGGATTGAATAAAGCATCTTTATTTCCTTCTCTAAAAATAATACGACTAACTTGAAACACCATATCATTAATATAGTTGTTAGTTTGCTCTTCTGTAAGACCTTCTATTGCTCTATATTTAGGAGCTAACGTCTTAGCTCTCTCAGATAATTTTGTTTCTTTAAATCTACCAGAATCAATTGCTTTAAACAACTCATCTTTCAATGAAGGTTTACTTCCAAATGATTTAAAGAAGTCCATAACCATTTTAAATAGTCTACGAACTCTTTCTCCTAATGATCTAGCAGGAAGTTTTCCAAGTCTATAATCAGAAAAGTCATCCCAGATTCTTTCTTCAGCTTGAGTGTCTGTAGCATCTTCATGTTCAATCTTCTTACCAGAAGCTCTATCTGTAAATGTACCAGGTTTAGATTTAAACTCATTTAATAAAGCTTCTTGTTCTGAAGCAGGTAACATTGTCCATATACCATGACCTATCTCATGATATTCGGTACCTCTTAATCCACCTCTTACAAACTTAGCTACACCATTTTCAAATACACCCCAAGCTTCTTTTCCATCATGAGTTATAACCATGTTATCTAATATCTCAAAAGGAATACCAGAAACATTTTCAGCATGCCATTGTTTGAATGCTTCTAATTCAGCATTAGTCATTCTACCAGCATCATCTTTTCCTACTAGTCTAAATTCAGCACCACCTCTTCTTTTTTTCTTAGAAGGATCATAAGGAGCATCTTCAGCAGGCTTAGCTTCTTCTAAAGTAGCTAATCTTTCTTCAAGTTCTTTAAGTTCTTTTTCAGTTCTTTTTATAGCTTCATTACTATCTGTAGTATTTAAAAACTGATTAAGCCCTTCAATACGTTCTTTAATACTTTCTAATTGTTTTTGTTCTTCATTTATTGATTGCTGTCTACTTTCTTCAGCTTCTTCAGTAAATGCTTCATAAACTTCTTCAGGAATAGCTTGTTGTTCTGATAAAGTTTTGTTTAATGATTGTGTTATTGCTGCTCCAATAAACAATTTAGCTTTATCTTCATTTGATTTTTTATCAAATTCTACAATTTCTTCAGGAGATAAATTTGCTTTTAATGAATTATCAATAGTTTTAATCTTTACAGGATCTGTAGAAAGATCTGTAATTGTTTGATTGCTTTTTACATCCACAGCAACTTCTCCTTCAGGAGATAATGTTGCTGTAAACAATATTGGTCCTGAGTTTATAGGAAATGTTTGAGCAGTAGAAGTGTTCACTTCATATTCTCCAATTTTATTTTTGTCTTGTTTAGGAGCTGGTTTAGCTTCTTTGACAGGAACTTTATCATATGGAAGAATATCTGTACCTGTTATATAAGAATATTTTTGTTTGTATGAATTTGTATTCTCTGTTGGTTTAGCTGTATGTGTAATCAAAGGTGTCTCTCCTACAGGTCTTGTAGAACCATCAGGATTTTTACTAGATAATAAAAATGATTGATAGTTTGCCCATATAACCTTTGTTAGGTTTCCATCTTTATCAGCTACATATTCTGTAAACTTTTTAGATGTTCCTAAATCAGTAAGTGTTTTATTGTTTACACTAATAAATGCTTCTTGTAAAGCATCCATTAATTCTTGTTTTCTAGATTCAATTTCAGAAAAAGGAAAAGATTTATTTCCTATTCTAAAATTCATAGTAGTAGTGTCAATACTTATTTGACTAGGAGTAGCTGGGTTTCCTTTAAATTTAAAATATAAAACATTTTTTAAGAATGTAATATATCCATAATCAGGTTTACCTGCTTTAGCTGTACTAGATTTAGCAATTAAATCTTTAGCCATTGCATTTATTACACTAAATACATTATTAGCTTGTGTATTAGTTAAAACTTTATTATTTGCAAAGTCTAACAAATCCCCAAATCTAATTAATGTTGTTCCTATAGGAAAAGATAATAGTTCTCCGTTGTTTCCTACTTGTCCAGTAGTAACAACTTCTATTAATCCATTTTGTTTAGTAATTATTTCTTCTGCATTTGGTCCAAGTATATCACCTATATGATTATCTTCATATACACCATTAACTACATTTTGATTTGGTATACCTCTTGATATGTTAAATGGATAAGGAGTATAACCAGTTTGTCCTGATAACTCTTGTCTGAATATTTTATATGCTTCTAGTGCTATATCAGCTTGTTCTTCTTGTCCTTTTCTGATTTTTGTATAGCCTCCCTCTGTAAATAAACTAGCAGATGTCATTGTTTGAAATACAACATTATCAAGTATTGTATCAGATGATTCTCCTATCTTATTTAACTTCTCCCCCTTTTCATTAATAAAGAAATTTCCTTGAGGTGTTTGTATAATAAACACTTGAGCCATAAATCCTGTTTCAACATTAGTTTCATCTTCTGTTAATTCATCAGTTATGTTTTTATTATAAGAAACTTGTATAAGTCCTTCAAGTCCTAATTGTTTTACATTACTAGGAGTGACAATAATTGTTTTTATTTTGTTTCTATTCTTAAAGAATTTAAAATTATTTAAGAATGTTCTAGCTCTTTTTATATGAGGAAGATTATTAGTTTCATTGCCTGCTGTATCTTCAGAAGGAGATGTTGTAGCTAAGAACACTATATCAACATCTTTAGCTTTATTATCTGTACCAATAAACTCTCCTGGTACAGGAGAAATAGATTGTACACTACCACCTGTAGGAGCTAATTGTTCTAATTCTCTATCAAGAGTTTCTTTATCTTTAGCAAGTTTTTCTTCTTCTGTTTGTAACTTCTCATATCCTTTAAGAACAGAAGAATTTATATTTTGAATGTTACCAGCTAAATCTTCTATCTTAATTGTACCATCTTCATTTAAAGATAAAACTTTCACAGTGGTTAGTTCTGAGAAATCTACATTAAGATCATCTACAGCTTGTTTAGCTTCTGTTTGTGTATCATAAAAAGTAATTTCACCTGTAGGAGATGTCACTTTAAATTGATTACCAGCTTTTCTAACTTTAATAGGAGAGAAACCAGGAACTTGATATTCTCTACCAACTTCTACTGTTTCTTTTTTACCAGTCTTATTTAAGAATCCAAACTTCTCATCTTGAGGAAATAATGATTGTTGTCCTTCTTCTTCTTTTTCTTTTTGAATTTCTTCTTCTTGTGCAAAATATTTATCAAATCCTTTTTCTGTAGAAAGATCTTCGAACTGTGTAGCAGCTTTTTCTCTTCTACCTATTAATTTATTTAAGTCTTCAGCATAAGTTGTAAGTCCTGTAGTTTCATCTATTCTTAAATTGTTAAGTTTAGAAAAATCTTGGCCAGATAATTCAAAATTAATTAAGTCATTAAATAACTTCGGATCAATATTTTTAGAATTTAAAGCAATACTTATTTTCTCAGATAAAGTTCTAAGCTTTTTAATTTCTGCACGTTTAGCTATTCTTTCTGCAGGAGAAAGGTTGGTAAGAGACTCACTTAATAAGTTTGCTTTTTGTTCATACACATCACTCAATTCTTTTAATCCTTTTTCACTTGTTGCTAATGTTAAAAGATCATTTGTAAGAAGAGGATTTACTTGTGATATAGCTGTTTGTATATCTGCAATTCTTTGATTAGAATCTTGTTGGATGTATGAGAAATTTGCAAGATCTGTTTTCCAGTTCTCAAACATATTGTATTTTAATGCGTCAGTTCTCTCATCATCTGTCTTAGGATCTATAATTCTATTATATGGATTATTAAAAGTTGAATTTAAAGATGTTGATATATCATTTATATTGTTAGCTTTTTTTATCAATGCATCAACATATCCACTCACTGTAGATTGATTTGAACTATTGAAGTCCATACCAAATGTTTTTTCAAACTCTGTCTTAGGAAGATCTTTTAACATATTTAATTGTTCAATTGTAACGTCATGCATTCCTATAGGAATACGAGAGTTTACAAATCCAAAGAACATGTCAGATTTTAAATTTTTAAATTTAAATATATTTCCAGAGGTAACAGCTTGATTCATCTGTTTTGCTATCTCAACACTTCTTGATGTGTCTTCATACTTGTTAGAAAGTACACCTGTCATTCCATATTCGTTTAATATGTTGAGAGTAGAATTAAATCTTTGGTTATTTTTTTTAGATTCACCAGTTAATTTATTTGCAATTGGACCTGTTACTGCTGCAGTAATACCACCAATTATCATACTTTCTATACCAGCGGATGATCCAAATTGTTCAGCAAGTCCTTTAGTAGTAGAAGACATTGCTTCTTGTACAAAATCCCAACTAGGTTTTCCTTGTGCTTTATATTTTCTTGTGTAATAATCTTCTACACCAACTTGTGTAGCAAACTGTCCTCCTTCTTCATATATAGCTTCTGTAAATACATTGATTGCTTTTGGTTTTACAAATTCCCAAGCTTTACCAGAAAATGTTTGTGAAATTTTCTTTTCAAATGTATCAAGAGTTCCTTCTTTAAGTCCTATTTTACCAGCACTACCAAAATCTTTTAATGCTGTAGAAGTAATTCCTTTTTGTGCTCCAGTAAATGATTTAAATACATTATCAAATTGCACAGCATTAGATACAGTTAAAAGAGCCATGTTAATACCAAATCTAGTATTCATAGCATCAGTAGCATAATCTTCTATTTGTTGAATTACTTCTGGTGCAGGTTCTTCACCAAAATTATCTAATTTATATTGTTCTGTAAGTTCTTCTTTTATTGTTCTGTATGATTCTCTTGATTCAATAGCTGCTTCTGTTCTTGCAGATCCATATACAGACATACCATATCTAAATCCATTAGTTAATTTTTGAGCAGAAGCAAGTTGTCCAAGCTTTTGAATATTTAATAAAGTTTGCTCAGACTTACCAGCAGCTCTAGCAAGGTCTAGTACTTTATCAACTTTATTAGATCCTGCAAATAATTTATTTAAATATAAAGAAGCTCTTCCTAATTGACTTGCAACCAATGGGATAGCACCAACTCCTTCTGTAACAGCACCTACAATAGCATCTTGAGCAATTGAACCAGCAATAGCTCCCACCATGAATCCTGAATTTTTAAAAATTTTATCTCCCCAAAAATTTGCAGACCCATATGTAAAAGGAATAGCTGTAGCAAACCCTCTTGACTTTTCATAATTTGTTACATAGTTTGGAAAATAATCTTCTACGTTTCTTAACCATGTATCAACAGATGCCTCATATCCATCAGGGTTTGAAAGTTCTGAAAGGCTTAAATTTTTAATAGCAGAAATTGTATTAGGAGTAGTAGCAAAAGATTGAGCAAAACTTCCTAAAGCAGTTGCACCCATTTTAATAAGACCATTACCTAATTGAGATAATCCAGACTGTTGTAATCCATATATGTTTTCAAGATTTGTTCCTCTTTCATATAATGGATAACGTTGGTTAGCCATTAATTCACTTCTAGGAATCATTTGAAAAGGAGCATCAAATCCTGTAGAAGTTCCACTTTGTCCTAACTTTGCCAAATCTTTAAACGCTACACCAAATCCAGAAGACTCCCCTGTTGACATATCTAAGTTAACATCTACATCTCCTATTTCTGCAGAACCTAAAGGTCTATCAATACCATTATTATAGTTTCTATCAGAATTATTACTTAAAAGTTCATTATTAAAAATTGGCATAATTTATTATTTTAACATTGTATTAATTGTGTAAGGACTAATATTATTTATTATATTACTAACTCCTTGTTCTGTAGCATACTCTGAATCATTTACAACTTTTGTAACCCATCCTTTTGAGCTATTAAAATACATAACAACTTGAAATTTATCATTATCACCTCCATCATTAAAAGGACTTCCTATAACATCATATCTAACTTTTTCTTCTAAACCACTCCCTGAAAGTCCAGGTAAACTAAACCCTGTCATTCTTGCATTAACTGGATCCATATTACCAGCTAAGTTTGTTGTCATATTAGGAGAAGCTATTACAGCACTTTTAATATCACTTACAATATTTCTTTTAGAATATTCTGGAAAATACGTAATCATCTCTGATTGCGATACAGGAACTTTTTGAATTATTTTACCATCAGTAATTATTAATGTGGCAGAACCATCATATTTTTTTACTATTTGATATCCTGCTGTTTTAGTTTTATTTTCCCTCATTGTAGCAACTGTATCAGGATCATAATCATTAGGATTCTCTTGATCTAAATCTCCATACTGAGCATACTGTGTAGCCTTTAATGTAAATAGTGAAGTTAATTTATTCACCACATCTTCATTAGCAAGATTAACTGTACCAACCTGAGTTTGATACTCTGGCATTTTAGACATTATATAGTCATTTTGTTTTTTTAATATGTTTTTGTTAATGTCATAAATTTTTGAAGATACGTTTGTTTTTATTTGACCTAATTGATTAACAATTACTTGTTGATCATATGATAAAGGAATATTATTTTGTTTGTTATATAACGCTAAAGCAATTGGGTACTGTTTAGTTCCTTTGTAATCTTCTAATACTTGTCTATTCATTACTCTAGAAACAAATCCTTTAGATGCACCTTTTGCAGATAATGGTGTATTAGATACTGTTTGTATTGTTTTATTATATTTTTTATCAAGTTGTTGTTCAAAATTATATAAATCTTTTGCTGAGAATGATTGTTGACCTATTCTAATACCTGCTTGTGTTTTAAATACATCATTAATTTCTACACTTAAATCATCAGCTAATTTCTTTGCAGAACTATATAAATTATTTTTATCTGTTAAGTTAGTTTCTAAAACTCCTCTCTCTTTAAGATATTCTCTTTGGTTAGGAGTTAATGCTTTTTTAGGATTTATTTTATAATCATCATATAACTTGTCTAATGCTTTTTGTTTGTCTATCCCTTTTAAATTAGGAAATACAACTGTTCCATATTTATTATCAAGAGTTTTTTTATCTTTATTTAATCCTTGAATTTCTACACCTACATCAAATAATGAAACTTCAGGAAGATCTGTATTCAATGCTCCTGGTGTAACTATTGGTTGATTTTTAGAATCTAATTTAGCATCTTTTAATTTTTCATAAGCAAACTTATCTTTGTCTAATAAATGTCCTGCTAACCATTCTTGATGTTCTTGATTAGCTTTTTGAATATCAAATTGAAGTTTCTTTTGATCCATCATTGCTTTAAAATCTGGATTATCTTTATATTCTGTAGAATAAGTTTCATTAGAAATATCTTTGGCAAGATTAGTTAAATACTTTTGTGTGTAAGTTTTATATTTATATACGTCTGCTTCAGCTTCTGTATCAACCCCAGATAGTTCTTCATTCATTTGTTTATCAAATCCTCCTTCATAAACAAGTGCTTTTGCTTTATTTATTTCATTTTCAAGAATAGTTTTTTGCTCTTTTGTAAGATTTGCTGTAGTTAATTTTACAGAAGCATCAATAATAGCTTCTGAATATATTTTTTTCTTTTGCTCATATGTTTTAATAATATCATTTTGTATACTAGCTGAATCAGAATTTCTATAATGATATTGTGCTGTAATATTTAATTGTCTTTTATCTGTTTCATCAAGACTATCATAAAAATTATTTAATATTTTTTCAGCACCTATTCCTCTTACTGTTGTTTTAAGCATTGAAGTGGCAATTTGAGGAGTACCACCTTTAGAGGGATCTGTTGAAACAGAACCATCTTTACTATAATACAAAGTTTTACCTGATACATTATCCCTTTTAAAAGGATTATCAACAGATGTTTCAACTCCAGCTTTTTGTAAGTCAGCTGCTAATCCTCTAAGTTTTTTATCTACATCTTTATATTCAATATATTCACCATTATAAGACTTTCCTATTTCTGAACTATTTATATATTGAGATGCTTGCATATTAAAAACATACTCATTTTCTGGAGAAGACTTACCTTCTTTTTTAGCCTTTTCCATAAATGATTGTTGCTTTCTTAAAGAAGATGTGGAACTTACTGCTGTTTGAACATTCTTATCTTTTACTATTTGACCTGTCATACCATTTACAGAGTTGACTAATTGAAAATTAGAAAAGTCTCCAGCAGCAACAAATTTCAAATCATTACCAAGTTGATTAAGTTTAGATTGTAGATATGTTTTATCTATATCTCTATATATATCAAGACCAGCAACATTATCAATGTTGGTTTGAATTTTTTGTACGCCTTCTTCATACTTTGCTTGTTTATACATACCAACTTGCTTCATCTCATCGAGAGGAATCTGTTGTCTGTAAGGAGTAAAGTTTGTTAAGGATTGTAAATTGTCTGTAAATGAAGCCATTAGCTTATGTATTTATACATGTAAAATGTAGGTTAGCAAATTTAATTTAAATAATTAGAACTACCAAAATTAATAATGAATTCTGGTAATTTTTTATAATTGGATTAGTTATATATTTTTATAAGATTTTACAATTGAACCATTTCTAGAAGCAATAGATTTTCCATTTTTACCTTTTGAATTAATTGGAGGAGTACCTACACCACCATCTGCTGATGGATCATATTCTTCTAACTGATAACGATCTATTGTTTTACCATCAGCTTTGTATACAGGAACTTGTCTTTGTGTTCCTTTTACACCTCCCACTGTAGGAATATTAAATTGTGTCAATTGTCCTGTATTAATAGCTCTTCCTTCACTATCAAATGAATATTGTGGATAGAGATTAGATTGAATTCTTTCTTTTCTATTCTCTAAAGCATTCTGTACATACTTATCTCCTATAGATTGTAAAGCTGCTTGTGTTATTGTATTTGATTTAGCTTGAGATTGTCTTTGATATTGTTGATCAGCTATTCCAAGGTTTTTTAATTGAGCATCATTTAATGTTGCTCTATTACCAGAATACACTTGATCTTTCTTAGCTTGATTAAGTCTAAACTCTTCTCCTGTAATTTTATTTAAAGGTTCATATGCTTGACTAGCAATTTGTGCTTGAGCAGAAGGATTATATCCTGCCATTCTTTGTGCAGCTCTTGTTTGTGCAGTCACTTCATTTCTTTGGTCTTGTAAAGAAATATCATAAGGTACATCAAGTTGTGGACGATAGAATTGTGCATCAACAGGTTCTAATTGATTGTTAGATAATCCATACATCTCTCCATACAATTGTCTAGGGTCTAATTGTTCATCAGGCATTTTTCTTATATAAGGAAGTGCTTGATTATATATATCCATTAATACATTTCTTTTATATGGAATTGGTTCTGTAGGAGCTGTTTCATCTTCTACTTCTAAATACTCTGATTCAACAGATGCTGGAGTTTCTTTTTTAATATCATCAAGAAGAGCACTTGTAACTTGTTTACCTACAAATTTTGTTTTACCTCCTACTTTTGGTTTTTTTGTTTTAGGATCAATTTCGTCTGAAAGTATTCTTGCAGTGGAACCTCTTTTTTCTGCTTCAGCATTATACATTTTTGCATACTGATCTACGTCATTCTCATCATTAGGATCAAAAGTATCCCAATTAGGAAACCAAGAATTTTTCTTTTTGTACTCTTCAAACTGTTCTGGAGTTACTCCACCAAACAATCCTGTTTTAGTATCTTTAGATTGTTTAGGAATAGTATCCATAGCACTTGCAGATTTCTTTTCTTCACTTGTAGCAGCTTTAGATTTTACTCTGTAAATCTTTTTAGGATTAGATGGATCTACTTTATATTCTCCTGATTTAATTAATCTTTCTCTTTCAGCTTTTGTAATTTTTTTACCTTTATCGTCTGTTGTTATACCAGTTTGAGCTTTAGGAATTGTTGTTCCATACTCAGCATATTCTTCTTGATCGTTTTTATTTTCTTTAAACATAACTTTTTCTTTTTTAATATCTTCAAGAAATTTTGGAGTATCTTCATATCCAAATTCTTTAGCAGTATCATGATAAGAGGATTGTAACTTTACAAGATTATCTTGAAAATTGTGCAAATCTTTATATTGCATTTTTATTCCAGTAAGTCCTGCTTCTGCAGTTTTTTGTTTTAATTTATCTTTTGAAGAGTTTGCTAATTCTGTATATGTATTTTCTAAATTATTTAAATTTTTAGTTTTTTTAGCTATATCATTACCAAGATGTTTAAATTTAATATTTTCTATATTTCTACCTTTTAATATTTTATTTGCAGTTTTTTCATTAATGTCTGCTAATATATTTTTTCCTTGTTTACCTATATACATATCTCCTAATATATTAAGTGCAGTATCATCAATTGATCCTCCATCTTTTCTTTCAACAACAGTTTCATTACCTTCTACCTCAACTTTACTTCCATTATAATCAACATTAAATCCTCCATTATCATGAGAAGGACCTTTTGTGATACCTATATAACCACTAGCACCTGTTTGTGCAGTTATAGGATTATATCCCATGAAATCTATATCTCCTCTATTATCAATTTTTAACTCTCCACCTAAAGCATATGATTGAATATCTCCACCCTCTTCATATGTTTCCATAGCTCTTTCACTAGGAGCAGTGTAAGATTTTAAATGTCCACCAGCTCTAAACTTATTAGCATAATCAGCAAAGTCTGATGCATCATGATCACCAAACATTGTTATCAATTGTGGATTGTATTCAGGATTTACATAACCTCCATCTTCCATATAGGATTGATTTTGTTGTTGTAAATTTTGAGCAAAAGCTTGTCCCGTTACTCTACCTATATTTTTATTAGTTTGTTTTTCAAATCCTGCAATTTTTTTATCTGATGTATCTATAAGTCCTCCAACAAGTTTTCCAACAGGCTTTGTAAGTTTTCCTACCAAAGGACCACCTATTGCTGTTCCTGCTGCTTCAAATATTCCTCCACCAATCATAGAACCAGCATCTTCTTGTCCTCCTTGGTTAATAAATCTATTACTTAGGTTTGTAGCCATATCTCCATATTGAGAAATGTTTCCTTGTTGACTAGTCATTCCAGTAGGAAACATACTTCCACTAAATTGAAATTGTTTAACTTGACGTGAATCATTTAATGGTTCAAATTCAATATCTTCATAAAGATCATATTCAGGAGCATATGTATTTTGTATCTTTGTTGGGTTACCACCTATACCTCCACCATCTTGTAATCTAACACCATTTCTAGCAAGAACATTTGTACCTACACCATCAACAGGGAATAATTCTTCTCCATTAATAGGACGCATTAATGCATTTCTTTTTCTTCCAAAATAATCTTGTTGTTGTCTTCTAGTATCTACATCTCTACTTTCATCAGCTAATGCTTGAACATTTGTTATACCAGCCTCTGACTTAGCTTTCTCCACTCTATTCTTTTGACCTGGAATCATAGAAAGTCCTTGTACAACATCCATTCCTGCTTGCATGTAAGGCATAGCTCCTGCCATACCTCCTCCTGTTTGTGGAGCAGCTACTGCTGGATTATTTAAACCTGTTGCTCCTGGATTAGTAGTGAAGAATGGATTATTATTTTGATAATAATTATTACTAGGAGCTTGTTCAGGACCTTGCATTAATCCATTTTGTGCTTTTTCAATTTCAACACCCATTTGAGCTTTCTTAAACTCTTTACCATGCACCTTCATGAAGTCTGCTTCTGTTTTATATTTTTTGTAAAACTCTTTTTCAGATTTTACACCAGCGATTTTAAGGATTTGTGCTTTCATATTAGTTGTATTTTTCCAACCATGAGCCTGGTTGTGGTTTATTATAATTGGTAAAGTTAGTTAGATTATCTAAATTCTGCAAACCTTTTTGTTCTTGTCTTAATCCATTCTTAGCCATAGGAAACTCTGTAACTTTCTTTCCTTTTTGAGCCATAGGAATTTCTCCTCCTTCTTCAAACTGTCCTCCCCATGCAGGAGAATAGTTTCTACCTACATTAGAGAATCCATCTCCTACCATTCCTTCAGGAGCAGAAACTTGTGAATCATTGTAATTATCTAACCATCCTCCATTTCTCATGTTGTTAGAATTATCTCTTCCACACTCATGACATATGTACATATCTTTCTTACTAGAATCAGATTTGTTCCAGCTCCATCCACATGTGCAATTTACTTTTCCTTTCATATTACTTGTATGAGATTTGAGAGTTTACTGTAATGAATTGACTTACTAAATGTGTAGTTAAACTATTATCTAAAATCATTCTAACTTTTAAATCTTTAGCCCGCAAAGGAGCTTTTTTAAATGATCTTGGAGAGTAATCCATATTGTTTTGATTTATTGCTTTATCAATTGATAAGCTTTCACAAGATGCGTTAAATAATGGAATCTGAGATGATTTATTTAAAGACCAAAAAGTATTAAAAAGATAGAAGTTATCACTCTTTGTATATGTGATTGTTTTACTATCTATATTAAACTTTGGATATTGCATGTACGCTTGCATGTTATGTAGAGGTTTTGCAACCAACTCAAGCACACCAGAACTCTGTTGTCCATTATATAGAATAGCTTTGTTAAACCATTTATCATTTGTTTCTATTCTTGTGTTATCATCAAAGACACCATTTGGCATAGAAAGATATTCATATGCCTTTGTATAGTCTTTTACATTCTGTAATATCTCATCTTGATATTGATATGCAAATGGGTATTCAATTATATATGGTTCTATGTTTCCATAGAAATAATTATATATTTCTATATTAGTTAAGTGTCTCCACACACATCCAGTTACAGATTGTTTATATGTTGTATTTTGATATTCTACTATATCAATAGGTTTTAGTTGTACAGTGATTGAAATATTACATCTACCTACAGATGTAAGAATCACTGCAGTGATACTATTATCAACTATATAGTTTACACCTCTGATCAAGTCTTTTTTAGAAACATTCTCAGCTATAACATTCCCATAGATATCACTAATGTTAAATGGTCCAGCTGTTGGTCCAGTTTGTACTAATTTTATGGTGATTGTCTTTGTCATGTTAAGGAGTGGTTGTTGTGGTTGTAGTGGTCAATGGTATCTCAGCAGAGAAACAAGATGACACTTGTGTAATTGATATTGGTAAACTAGAGAATGTTTCTACAGGTGCTAACTCATATGGATTAGTTCTATTCACTGACCATGATACACCTGCTGTGTCTACAATAAATAATGAACAATTACATTCATATAAATTAGCAGGAGTAGTAGCTGTTATTTGTATATCATATTCTATTGTTCCTGCTGGATAATTATATTGAGTTAAATAATAATCACTAGTGCTACTATCTTGATTGATTAATAATAGTCTACTATTACTTGTTATTAATATATTACCAATAGCTATTCTGTCTGTTTGTAAATCAAACATAGGTGTAGCTATTCCAATGTCTTCTGTAATATCCATTTCTGTTACAGATTGTGGAGAATTAGAATCATTTACAAGAATTAATATTTCATCATTCAAAGCTGTCATTCCTGAAGCTGTAGTGAATCCTACAGGGAATGTAATAATTCTATTGTATGTAGCATCAAATGGTAATAATGTTATATCCCATTGATAGAATTGTGTATCCACACTCCATAAATAATTTCCAGTCATTGCTATACCTATTCCTGGGGTATAGTTTGGAACATCCACTGTGTTCATAATTTCGTTTATATTATGATAATATATATTTGTTCCTGAACTAACTAAAGCTGTACAACAATCATCTATAGTTGGAGCAGTGGTAGAAGTGGTAGTTGTAGCATCACAATCACAATTTGCAATTTCTGTAATAACTCCACCTTGTACATTATATACAAAATTATTAAATATTCCTTCATCAGTAAAATACCAACCATCACTAAGAAATATACAATCTGTAGAATTAGAACCAAGATAAATTACTTGTCCAACATCATAAGAAAAAGCTTGAACATCAATTTCTGTAGTTACAACATCAATAGGTTCAAAACTTAATAAAGATGCAGCATCACATGCATCAGTAAGACTACCAGATGAAATTATTTCTGGATTAGTTCCCACTTGATATCCATTAAAGAAATAATTAGTAATTAATGTAGAAGGTCTTTGACATATAGTGGTAGTGGTAGTTGGGTTAACAGTTATAATTGCATTTCCTTGTAGCTCACAAGATGTTGTATATGCTACACCTGCTAATGTACAATCTAATACAGTGGTAGTAGAAGTGGTTGTAGGAGAAGGATAGAATGTTGTAGTGCTTGTAGTACTAGGTGCCACTTTACGTAACACTCCAGCAATAGCTTTAAATCCTCCAACTGCATCAGCATCACAACATCCATTAAGTCCTGAATAGAAGAAATTGTTTTCTCCTATATAGAAATTAGGAATATAGCTATGATAGCTTATCCAAGATTTAGTATTCATATTATATGACATAGTCCAACTCTTATTACAGAAGTAGTCTGGGTCATTTAAATAAACCTGTGTTCTTATTACTACTGGTATTTTATTATCTTCAGCCATTTATTAATCTTTTATAATGGTAGTGTTGTAGAGGTGGTAGTTGTGCTTGTGCTAGTAGAACTACTAGAAGTAGTTGTTGTAGTGCTTGGTGCATTTATATATACTATCGTCTCAACATAAAACTCTTTTGTAACTGGATCATATTTAACATCTTTATCAATAGGAATATAATCAAGTTTAGTTATAATAACTCTTTCAAACTTGGTATCATATACACCATGTAATCCTATTCCATTGAAATGATTATCTGTATCAACTTGTGGAAAATACCTAGATATTTCAAATGATAAATGATCTGTCATAAATCTATTTACACCAGAACCAAATCCTGAAATCTCTTGAACTTGTGTACCCTCTATTAAAAATATTTGTCCTCTCTTAGCATCTACTGTTACTTGTCCTTGAGGAATCTTAAGGAAAAATTTATTCTGACTTCCTACATATCCAAGATCTGTTTCAGCAAAATCTATTGGTGGAGATTTTCTAAACATCAATGGATTACCCATGTATGCAGCTTGTGGATTACTTGTATCAATAGTTAATAAGTTATCATACAATAATGATTTGTTTTCAAACCTAGCAAGTACAGCTTTGTTTTGAATACCATCTAATGATATAAGAGCTCCATAGTTTTGAGGAAAATCAAAATATGATGTAGATCTATATATCAACCAATTGTTTATTCTATTATCAGAATCTGTATTTTGTAAATCAGAATATATTGCTCTAAATGGATAATTTGTAAAACATAATCTATCTTCCCAATCTGGAGGAAGATGAGAAAAGAAGTTTTCTTTATTTTGTTTAGAATAAGTTACATTATAATTATATGTATTATCATTAGCAATACTAACAAAACTTTCTTGTACCCAATCATCAGGTATACCTGTAGATACATGAGGCCAGAAATCACCTTCTCTATTATTAAATGCTTGTCTTAGATCTGTATTATAAGAACTCTCACAATAGAAGTTAGGCACACCATATGCAAACAAATAAAAATATCCATCATAGAATGTTCTATTTGCACCACTTTTAGCAGTAATATCACCTGTTACAGGATCATAATTAGGACAATCAAAACTACGGGCTTTATATGAAATAATATTAGTCATAGTACCATAGTCTTGCAAAATAGATCTAGCAGAGTGCCAAAATCTTGGATAGGCTATATTACCTATTTCATCATAAAATATATCACTATCGTCAGGAGCATTAACTCTATTATCTATAAAGAAAGGAAGTTTAGTTTTAAATGTAAATCTAGATATGAATGTGTCTCCACCAAATATTGTTGTTGGTTGAGAAGATTTATTTAAATCAACTTGAAATCCTGTGTCAATTGTTTTGTAAGAATATATTTGTCCCCATTGGTTAACAAATATATTTTTTAATGAAGCATAATAAGATACAACACTTATATCTTGTTCTTTTGCTGGTGTAGGACATACGTTAGATCCTCCTATTGTAATTCTTGATTTATCCTTAAGTCCTACAGTAAGCATGTTAGCACTAGAACTTGGAAATGGTAGAGATGTTAAATCCTTTTTTGTTTTTAAAAATACAGAAGTTTCTCTATCAAAATTATTAATATTATAATCATCACCCACATTTTGTACAGCAGGAATTAAATATTTTTTAATATCTAACATTCTTTGTTTAAACCCATTATTATTTATAGGTACATTATAATTATAATCTGCAATAGAGTTATAACTATATGCATAGTTTCTTCTAGTGATACCATTTATATATATAGTTAGATAAGCTTGATATGCTGTAAATATTCCAGTTGCATTAGTACTTCCTGCAACAGCAAATGAAGCATCCAATGCATCTTGTTGAGCTTCTTTTGTTAATAATCTATAATTAGCATTATCTCTCACTTGAACAAAATGTGCTTGTCCTTTTCCAAATATTACATTTTCTAGTTTAAGAACATTTCCTAAAAATGGTTGACCAAAAGAAGTTTCTGGAGAATTAAATATTTGTCTATCTGACAAAGTAGAATTTAAACTTGGCAAAGGTTGATTTGTATTACAAGTAGTTACTCTTCTTGCATATTGAGTTAAATTATCAAGACGCATGTTATCTTCTTTACCATCAATAGCTTCAGGCTTTGTGTCTTTTCTAACACGCACTGTCCATGATTGACCTGCTCCAGTCCAACTATTAAAATATTTATCAAAACCTGAAATAGGATCATTAAATTTATAATCAAATTTTCTTTGAAAACCACTTTGTATATAAACTTTATATACATCAAAATCAGAATAACTAACTAATCCTATATTACCAGAATCTATTTGTACAACAGCATCACCACCAGAACCTCTATTATACCAAATTCTATTAGTCATACCTTCATTAGTAATAACAGGTTTACTTATAGAACATAGTTGAAACACACCTAATTCATAATAAGGAAAAGTAGCTTCTCGATTTGTATTAGGATCAATATATCTAACTGTTAAATTAGGTCTTGAGTCAGAAGGAGTTGTTGTTAATTTCAACACTGTAATATCAAAAGATTCACTTGTTGCTGCCCAAGCATTATTAGTTGTATTAAGAAATGGATCTTCACTAAGATCATTATATGGGTAATTAGGAAAATAAAACTTTTGTCCTTCTCTTTCATATTGATTTACGTTACGAAGAATACCTTTTGCTACAATAGATTTATTTGTTCCTCTATCTCCTCTTACTATTTTATATCCTACTATGCTATTTTTTTGTTCTTGTGTAAGTGTAGAGTTTTGTATTAATGCTATAACTTGATTTGTGTCAATTCTAACACCAAGTGGATATACAGCTTTGTTTCCCATTGTAGCTGCTGTTAAAGAAGAAAACACTGCTGTATCATTAATAGGACTAATTAACACATCAGGAAATTTATGATGTCTAATTCTTTGTCCAGCTAATTCTCCCCATACAGTATTATTACAAGGATATTCTTCTGTAGATTCCCAATAAGCAAACTCTCCATATTGATATGCTGTTGCATTACCAATAGGATCATTTGTTGATATGCCTAATACAGAAGCTGTATTATAAATTTGCCAATAAGGAGCTTCATCTTCATCTCCTATAAAATCATCATTATTGGCTTTATAAACAGGAATTAAATCTGCAGGGATTGCTTCTCTTCCTGGTATATGAAATCCATCTGTTTGTTTTCCATTATCTAATAAAAATACAATTTCAAAAGCATAAACCTCATCACGTAAATATCCTCTAAGATTTGTGGCATTTAATTCATCTGCATAATTCTCTGTATCAGGAATTTTGTATGTCTCCCATAATAAACTTATTTGAGAGGCTATAGATTGATAATTAATTCTATCTATAGATGTAAGACCTTTCCACACTAATACGTCTTGTACAGCTGTTAAATCATCTGCTATTTCATAATATGGAAACTTTTCAAATATATCATTAATAGATAAACGTATACTATCAACTACTTGTCCTGTATAAGTTATTCTATTATTAGCTTCTTCAATAAAATATGTTCCTACTAATTCAACAGCAGATATATTATTTATAGTTTTTATAACAGCTAAATTGAAATATTGAAACTGTCCTGTAACATCTAAATTACCTACATCAAGTATAATAGACTTTCCTACTTGATAGTTAAAATTAACTGTAGATAAAGCTATATCAGCTATAGGAGTTGGATTGGTTACAGAGTAGTAAGATGTATATGGATTACCAGAAGGATCTGAGTATTGAATAGCAAACTGATAAGTTCCTGCTGTTAAATCTCCTCCTGTAGTTATATCAGAAACATTTAGTGAAGGAATATTAAAATTAGGTTGTAATTTTAATTGATTACAATCTAATTGATCTGTATATGTAGGATTACAAAGATCTGAATTAACTGCTAATAGATAAGGAATATTCTCAATGTCTAAATATCTTCTTGGATTAAAGCCATCTGTCCAATATATTTCTGTTGTACAATTAGTAATCTTATGTACAGCTTTATGTATAGGATGATCAATATTAAAGTTAAGACATTTTGCATTAACTAATTTTTGATAATTACAATCATTATTGTCCATATATCCTATCTCACTATCTCCTGTAAGAGGATTAGTAATAAAGAATATATGTTTATTTTTTTCATTAATAAAATATGTACCTATTAAAGAATATCCTGAAGGAAATTGTAAACAGAATTCATTTCCCTGTTCATTTTGATAATTAACAGAACTTGCATCAAAGTTTTCTAAAGCAGCATTTAAAGCATAGGTCAATGTTCCAGGTTTAATTTGGTTCAATGTTTGATCCATGTTTAAACCTACACTAGCACTATTAAGTTTTATATTAATGTTACTTTGTTGTTGTTCTTCTGCCATAATTATTTAATTATCAAATTATTTCTATAATGGGTTTTTTGTTTTCTAGTTTCATAATCTGAATTTTCCCATTTTTCTTTTATTTTGTCTGATATTTTTTTTCTAGTTTCATCTGATAATTTTCTACCAGTAAATGCTATTGAACGTTTATCTCTTTCTTTTTGAGATTTATTTGATATAGATATAGCCTCTCTGTGATAATCTGATAAAGGTACATTAAGTTTAACCTCACGCATTTTTTGTTTTGTAGCATCTGTAAAAGGTTTTCTTTTTACACCTAATTTAGCTTTAGATAATCTACTTCTTAATTCTTCTGTAGGATTAGTAAGACCTTCTCCAGATTCTTCTATTAAATTTAACCATATTTTATTTTTTACTATATCAAATAATTTTGAATAATATAAACCTAATTCTCTTAATTCTGTAAATATAGATGTTTCAAATAAAACCCATGTTTTTATATCTACTAACTTATAATTATTTTTTTTAATAGTTCTTTTCCACAAAGTTCCAGATCCTAAATATTTAAATGGATCTTTTATAGTTCTTCCTAAATATAGATTACCATTAGGAAGTTGTTTAACATATAATTTATATATAATCATATTCTTTTAATTAGTTACGTCTTCTTCCATAACGATTAGTTCTGTTAGGAAGTTCATACATATTGAACCTATTCAAATCGTTTTTAATTCTTTGTTGTTTTTGCCAAGGAGTTTGTTTCTTAACTTCAATGTCTGCCATAATATATGCTTCTTCGTATGCTTGTTTATGATATAACATCTTTTGTTGTAACTGATTAAATGTTTCATCATTAGTTTGGTTAGTAAGCATTTCAAACACTTTAAATTTAATGAATGCTTCTACATATTCTCTTATACGATAATTATCAGGAATTAATTGATTTCCTATTTCATCATATTCTGTAGAATAGAATATTAAATGCACAACACCATTTCTAAAATTAGTAACAAACTTATTATCTTTAATGTCAAAACTATCATGACTTGCAGCTCCAGGAGTGAATTCATGTATAGGAGGAGTTTGTGCATACATCTCCCAATTGTTTGTATATTCTACACCACAGTTCTGTCTTGCAGATATATTACCAGGTCTAAGTAAATAGTTATGAGTAAAAGATCTAGCAGTGCTATTGTTTGTTTTATATACAGCTTGCACTAACTCAGGCATACATTCAGGACATCCTGTTGTACATGCAAGATTTGTACAAGGAACACCTCCAGAAGTTATAGGAGAAACTTGTATTGTTGTAGCACTAGCTGCTTGAGAATAGAATGAGTTAGCATCTTGGTATGGAAGTGAATTCACTTCTGTAGTCATCCATGCTTCTCTAACAGCATAAAAGTTATCTGGAAGTCTTGCTTGAAAGTCTTCTATATAAAGAATCTCTTCACTAATTACATAAGTTGTTCTTCCTAACTTCTTAAGACATTTATCTAAATAAGTAGGAAATAAAAGATCATCTACAGCACCTGTATCAAAATAAGATTTTAATTCTTCTTTAACAGTTGAATAGACAGGTTCTGGGCTTACGAAATTATATTTATAGTAATAGCTCATAATTTATGATTTCCATTGATTGTAAATGTGTTGATACTTATCGTTGGTCTTTAAGTAATGTGATAGGAGTCTTGATGTAAGTCTGGAAGGTTTGAAATACCAAAGATCAGAGTTTTTAAATCTAGCTGTAGCTTTAAACCACATCCAACCAAAAAAGAATCCTTCTGTATGATAATTAAAGTTGTAAATATGTTTTCCTTTTTCTTTAGTCTTTTGCCAATCTATAGCAAGATTAACAAACTCTTTACCATCTATGTTATTCTTTAATCTTTTTCTTTTCTTTTTATTAATAGAGAACTCACCAAACCCATAAGGTAGCTTTGCCTTTTCTCCTGTTTCTAAAATATATTCTTTAAAAGATTCATTATATGTATATAATATGTTTCTCCATTCATCGAATGTTAGTTTTATAGCTTGGTGTTTTTTGCAAAACTGATTATAGCTATCTTTACTAGAAGATCTCCAATCGACTTTTACCCTCATGTTTTATGCAGTTGGTGGACTATTAGGTGCTTGTCCATCTATTCCTTGTTGTCCTAGATCTGTTTTAAGACTGAAATAAGTAGTTAGTAACTTCTGAGAAGTTACTTGTAATACTTGTTGTTCTAAATATCCAGGAAGAGGAAACTCTTTATCTAATGGGTTCATACATAATTGTTCATTTGTATAATTTGGAGTTCCACATCCACATTCAGGATACATAATATTATTATCTACATCTTCTTCAAAGAATGCTACAAATCTAATTGCTTTAAGTAAAGGATTATTTACATACAGATATCCATTTGCAATCCAATAATATTCTTCTTTTTTAATTACAGGAAGCTTTAAAAGATTAATATATCTATTGACAGTGATTTCTTTTAACTTCTTTCCTTTACCACTCATTGCATTAATAGAATAAACTCCTTGTATTACATATTGGTAATTACCTTCTGATATACGTGGGAGTTTAAATTTAGTTCTAGCAACAGTGCATTCATCTACATAGTTACAACATTCAGAAATAGGCACCTCACACATTTCTAAACAGGGAATTGTTGTGAATAATGTATCAGTAGCCCATAGCTTTCTAAGATTTGTCTCACGTTTTATTAATAAAAGTGAGTTATTTCTTATTTCGCTAGCTATTGCACGGTCAGTTATCAAAGAGTCAGTCGAAAGTATCTTGTGGACACTTCTAACATCTGATACTAATTTCCTTAATGTTGCCATAATTATTTATATTTCCAAAAATACCCTAATGCAGATTTTCTTTTACCATTTGCTGCCTTACTTATATCTGCTCTTGAAGAAGTTTTATTTAAAAATAAAGCAGCTTCTTTTACAGAATCAAAAGTATTTAATTTGTTATTGTTTAAATCAAACATTTCTATTTGTTTTTTATGGGTAATATAATCAAATTTTTTGTATTTATCAACACTTAAATTAAAATTGTGACTCCATAAATAACCTCTAGCAAAAAAATAATTTCCATTTTGACTAGAACTTTTTGGTTTTAAATTGTTAAAACCTGTATCTATAATACTACTCCATTCTTTTATAAAATTACCTTGTAAATCATATTGATATATTACTTTAGATGCAGGATGATTTTTTCCACATATTCCTAATAAACTTTTTTTACTGTTTATAGATTTTTTAATACTGGATTCTTTTGAACAAATACAACCTACTACACCATCTCCACCATCAGTTAGATTACATAATATTCCTGTTTTATTATCTACCCTACCATATAATTTTATAAACTCTATTTCTTTATCTTTTATAAAATCATAATCATCTGATTCTAAAAGAATTTCTACCTCATAGTTTGTTTTATCAATTATACTATTCCAGTATTTACTTCTTTGTGTTTTAGAAGTTGCTCTTGAATATCTTGATTTAATTGTTTTAAATTCTTTATTAGCCATAGTTCCAATACCAATATAAAATGGTTGATCTATATCTAATCTAATATGTCTGTATAAATAATGCATGTTATATTCTATGTTCAAATTCACAAATTTTTCCTAGAGTAGGGTCATAGACTAATGCTAATGCACAACGTATAGAATGAACAAAATTATTATCCATATGCCAACGGTCTACTCCAGACAAACTGGGCATTTGTTGTATTCTCACTCCTTTGACTTCTTTAGCCATGTAGTGATGTTTATCTCCTGTATGTATTTCTCTGTATTTTGCATTACCAAAGAAATGACTATATTCAGGATGTGTTGCAAACAATAACGGTAAGTCTTCTAACTTACAATTACCATGATGCCATCCAATAAATGTATTACCTAACACCTTTGCTTTAATAACTGAATGTTCTCTTATAAAATCTACATCAGAAGTATTTTTAAAATATACATCTAATGCATGTGCTAAATAAAAAGACTTAGTCCTATCATGATTACCTTGTACAAGAACAACTGTAACCTCATTAGCATATTGTCTCAACATGTTAATTGTGTCTACCAGAACAGAAAATCCTAATTCATATTCTGAATGATAATCCATTATAGTGTCCTGTGGAGTTCCTTGTGTAGTTTGATTCTGATAGTTATCTGTATGAAAGAAATCATTAGATATTGGAAGAACTATTGTATCTATATTGTAATTAGCTTCCACCTTATTAATCAAAGACTGAGCCACATTAAAATATCTTTCATATCTAACAGTTGGGTTATTATCACCATCTACACATCTTTTAGCTAAATGATAATCAGCTATAGATATTTCTACATCTACAAGATGTTTGGAAATTTGATAGGTTGGTTTATCAATCTGTATATTATTTGGTTTGTAGTTTTCTAAAAACTTAGCAAAGTCTTCAGGAGAATAATCTTGTGGTTGTTTTATTTTACTAAATATGGAAGAAGTAAACTTTCCACTTGGTAACATCTTAGACCAGTAGTTGGTAATGATGTATTTATCTAGGTTTATTTTATGTAGCTTAGCTAACTCAATATCATCTTTAGGTTCAAAGTCAGTGGTGATTGTACTTTCTAATGTACCTTTTTCAACGTTCACCTTTCTTTCTTCTGTATAATTTCTTATGCTATCTACAGGTTCATTGTCTTTTTCTCTTAGTTCTTTAAGAAGCTCAGTCACTTCAAATTCACTTATTCCTAGTTTATCTGCATAGAACTTTTTACTTTTCTTTTGCGTTAATAACTCTTCTAATCGATGTAACAAGCTTTGATTTTCAGACATATGTACTCATGTTAGTTAAAAAATATTGTAAAGATAAAGAATAGTTTTTATATATTCCAAATAATTTTAGTTAGAGAGTTAATTATTTATAATCAAATTAGTTATAAAACAAAAAAAATCCCAGATACAAATTGTTTCTGGGAATAAAAACTATGTAAAACCAACAAAACAGAGTTTTTTATTATCAATCACTATGGTATAGGTGTAATGGTAGTAGTAGTGGTTGTTGTTGAACAACAATTAATAGACAAAGATGCTGTTGAAACAACAGTAGTTATCTCTAAATCATTTTTCATATATCTAAAACTCAATATGTTCAATGGATCATTTGTACATGTATCTGTAGAATAATATGTACCAGCTACTGTATAAGATTTTTGACTAAATACACCATTGCAATCTAAGAAGAAAAAATTAACTAAATTATCAAGTAGAGGATCAGTATTTCCAGTAGCATCGTCTAAATCTATTTGACTAATGTTAGTTTCTATTTCAAAACACCCACAAGCTAAAGTGGTAGTGGTGGTAGTAGTAGAACTAGTAGATGTACTAGTGCTACTTGTTGTTGTAGTGGTAGGTAGAGGAGCTAATATTATATCAATATAATTAGTACATACACCAGTAGATAATACTCTTACAGTGGTTGTAAAATCAGGTACAAGTGAAGATGAATATCCTGCAAGTAAATCTACTTTAGGCACTGCCACTTCAAATGCTGATGCATATCCATCAAGATTTGAATATAAATTAAAAGGACCAGAATCTGTTCCTGCTGTTGTTAATGTTATTAATGCTGTCATTATTAAGATTTGATTTTTATTATTAATGTTATTAACATGGTACTGGTGAAGCAAAGTTACCTGTAGAACTATCATAGTATCTAGATATTTCTCCATCTGAATACCACCCAGAACCTGCTGGTTGTGTACAAATAGGGGTTTGATTAAGAAAAACAGCGGCTGGAAAAGTAGTACCAGTACTAGTGTAATAAGTGGCTGTATTATCAGGGTTAGAGAATCTGGTACAAGCGTCCTCTGCACTAGTTCCTTGAGATAATACTAACGGGCTAGTAATATTACACCCTGCAGTGGTTGTGGTTGTAGTAGTAGGACAAACTAATGCTTCACATGTGTCTTGTTTACTTGAATCTAATATATTATAACCAAAAGAACCAGAATCTGCTTGAACAAAAGAATCAATTCTTATTTTATCTACAGATAGTGGATCTACATACCATTTACCTACTGTAAGAGGTTCTGAATTTCTTAAATTCCCTCCCCCTGCTTCAGTACAATTGTTACAATAATATAAAGTTATATTATATTCCCAAGCATTTAAAATTGTTGCTGTAGTAGTGGTTGTAGTAGTAGATGAACTACTTGTTGATGTGCTAGTAGATGTAGAAGTAGATGTAGAAGTACTTGTAGATGTACTACTAGAACTAGTGGTAGTTGTAGTAGGAGGAAGAGTTGTAGTTGTTGTAGTGGTTGGACAACATATATTTAATTGTTCATAAATGTTAGCAATGTCTTCTGTAGCAATACTTATTTCTTCAGTGATATTTGCTACATCTTCTGTAAGAATATTTACACTAGCTGTAACATCACATATAATTGCATCAAATTTACTAAGAATAGTGTTCAACCCATCGCATGTATTTACATCTGTACAAGGAAGAGGAGTGCTATCATATATGAAAGCACTCGTTCCTTTTATTGTTGTATTATTATTTGTTTGATTACAATTACTCATACTATGTTACTATTATGTAATTTAAATTTAAATTGTTTAAACTGAAGGTGTTGTAACAGTGCAAATGTCTCCCCAATCTGTAAATGCAGCAGGAGCAGGTGCATTAGATGATCTTACTCTTATTGTATAGACAGTATTATAAACTGCTCCTCCTGGAAATTCGCTTAATGAAAAAGAAGTGTCAGTAGAAGGTATAACAATAGTGATATCGCCATTATAAACTTCAAACTCATATCGTACTGCTTCTGCTACAGCAATTGCATATATATTATCATTAATAAGAGTTAATGTTGAATCACATTGTTCAGGTATAACTTTAGTTAATGACCCTGCAGGTAATACAAATACAGTGGTTGTGGTGGTTGTTGTTGGTGGTATTGTAGTAGTACTACTGGTTGTACTTGTTGTACTTGTTGTACTTGTTGTACTTGTTGTTGAACTAGTAGAACTAGTGGTAGTTGTTGTAACATTACAGCAAACATCTAACCTGTTATTAATATCAATTATATCACCATTAATAGTTGTTATCTGTGAATTAAGAGTATCAATTTCTGTAGTTAATATATTAATTTGACCAAGTAGGTTACATATCACTTCATCTATTTTTTGTAATACAACATTAAGTGTATCAGAAGGTTCAATGGTTGTACAAGATAATGCAAGACCATCATACGCAATAGTGCTAGAGGCAGTTAATCTGGTATTACATGGACCAGTGTTACTAGTTGTAGAACTGCATCCACAAGGATTTACTACATTTGTGCAACAAGGATTTACTGGTAAAAAATAATGTGACATATTGTTGATTTATTAAGGTATGTATTGAATATAATAACAAGCTACTACTGGTTGTATATTTGCATGTGGAAGGTTTTCTCCTTGAGGAGCATTAGTAACAAAAACATTTTGTCCTGTTCCTGTTCCTTTTAATCCTGTTTCAGAACTATTAGTTAATAATCCTGATGAAGATCCTCCAGTAGATTGGTCAAAAAATCCATTAGTACCAAAATTATTATTATTATTTTTAATATTACTAAGATCATGTGTATGTCCAGGATCATTAATTGTAACTGTAGCAACATGTGTATGGGCTGGCATTTGATTTATCTCCAAACCAACTTGATTTGCACCATAAGCAACATTTAATGTATAATTTGGATTATTACCTCCTGGTACAATTATAGGATCTGTAATCGTTGGACCTGGAACATTATTAATAGCACCAGTTAATGCTCTACCTCTTAAATCAGGAGTTCCATTATTTCCGTTACAAAGATTTACTTTAATCCAATTTTCTCCTGATGGTGTAACACTTAATCCTGCTCCTGAAGAACCAAAATTAGTTAATGGTCCAAAATAAGGAACTACAGCATAAGGCACCATTCTATTAGATATTAAATTTGTACTACCAGTACTATCTAAATAAGCTTGAATTACGTTATCAACATTATCAAAAGATACATATGTCTCAGGAAGACTAGTAATAAGAGCACATAATGTATCTATTGTTGCTTGAAGAACATTATGTGTTCCTGAAGAAGGGGTTATTGAAGGTGTATCATTTGTAAGACATTGTACAGTATAATTAGCTTCAATTTCATCTAATTGATTATTAATTATGACTATGTCTGCAACTATATCATCAATTTGTCCTTGAATATCACAAGCTGATTTTATAAGAGCTTTTGCTATATCTGCAATTGATACATCTGTACAAGCTGAACATGCAGGAAGATATTTTTGTACAATGTTACATACAGTTACATTACTAAGATCTATTTTAACTCCTGATCCATCTAATACAGATACAAGATATGTAGTGATTGATTGTTCTACAGAAGATAATGTATCTCCTGTTTGAATTCCTAATTCAGGAATATCTATTCCTGTATATTTAACACATCGATCTGAAACAATTTCACATCCGTTAAAGCAATTTGTACATGACATATTGTTATTATTTTAAATTAATTATAATTTTTAAGAAGTGGGTGGCAAAGTTAATGTTACTCCTGTACATTCACTCAATTGAGATCCTCCAACTATAACTGAAACAGGACTTATTATTGGTATAGTTTGTACTAAAGTTACTGTATAAGGTGGCGTTGGTAAGAGAGAATAAGTAAGACCAGCACCAGTTACTAGATAAATTAAATTACCTTCCTCATATATACCAAATGCTCCTGCTGCTGGTCCTAAAGGAACATAAATTTCAAAAGCACCTGTATTATAATCATATTGGTATAATCCATTTGCACCACTTGTAACATTACTTAAATTTATTAATATTTTTGGTTCTACAGTGTCTGTGATTAATAAATCTCCTGGTGTTATAGCACCTATTGGAAGTGTTGCAATATCAACAGATGTTGCTGGTGAATTTGTAATATCTAATTCAACAATTACTCCTGGACTTCTACTTACATCAACAGTAAGTAATTTATTATTAATTCCAGGTGGTTTACCAAGAGCAAATCCAGTTTGAACAGAGCCTGTACTAATAGTTCTATTAAATGTTTGTGACCAAGGAGACAAAGTTATATCATATTCATATATATTAGTTGCTGTATTGAGCCATAATTTATCATTACTGTGTGCTAAATCATTTGGATTATATTCTGATTCAAATAATATAGTAGCTGTATTAGTTGCTAAAATATATCTTAGAACATAACCATTAATATCTGATAAAAGAACATAACTACAAGCAGGAATTGTGGTTGTTGTAGTTGTGGTACTACTAGTAGAACTAGTTGTTGATGTGCTTGTTGATGTGCTTGTACTAGTAGATGTTGACGTACTAGTAGATGTTGTTGTTATTCCTGTTCCTCTTTCATTGCAATTACAATCTGCAACACATCCCACTGTAAGACGTATCACTTTACCAGCTATTGCATTTACAGAATACTGACATAAATAATCAGGGTTGATATATTTGTATTGTAATATTCTTCTATATCCTATTAATTGAATCATGTCACTAGCAGGCACAGATTGATTCAACATATATGAAATATTGTTGTACAAACTATTACCAAGTTCTGCTAACTTGCAATCTATTTTATTAAGTAACTCAGGAACGTTTGCACATTCTGGGCAATTAGTTAATCTTGGTGATAACATAATTAAATTTTATTTGTTTGGTTTACCTGCACAATGTGGACATAGTCCATTAGTCAATTGACATCCACATCCCACTTTAGCTCCACATGCATTACATTGTGCCATAATTAATAAAAGTTTATTTGGTAGTTGTTACCAGAACAACCACAGTTAGATCTTAGAAAACTATTTAACATATTATCTGCCTGAGCATATAATGTATTTGATTCAACTTCTGCACAGTTGTTAGCTGCAGCAATTGCTCCTTGTATAAAGAAGTTAATTGTATTTAATGTTACGCTAGATTGCGTTTTAAGGGCCCTATCACACTCCATCATGTTTAATTGAAGGAAAGCGTTGTCAAACTTCTCTTGAAGCTTCTCAACACGTAATATTGACTTCTCTATAAAATTTGCATATGCAGGAGCTACAGAATATCTTAATCTATAAACTCCATCAGGAAGTGGTTGATAACAACCTTCTTCTGTGATTCCTAAATTAGATGATGTAAATACATTAAGTTGGTTAGGAACAAATGGTAATATTTTTGTTCCGAATCCTGGAATATCAATCTCAATAGATGGTACAGATACCACTGGAGGATTTGTAGGATATACAGAAGCATCTGCAATACCAAGGGTAAGTACACTATAAGTAGGAACTACTAATATATCTAATTTTAAGTTTGCCATGTTTGTTTAATAAATATACCAGAGGAAAATGAGGGATATCCTCTTTCCCCTGGTATAGGTTATTTAATAATATTTGTCTTCTTTTCTTTATCCTTAAGGAGTAAGTGTAGAAGAAGATGTAGTAGTAGTAGCAGGAGGAGTTCCTGTAGTAGTACTAGTAGTAGTAAGACAAGGAGCACCTTGATCAACAACAGCACCTAGAGCAGCTACTAAAATTGCTTCAAACTCATCTGTAAGGTCATTACCACCTTGAGGAACAGCAAGAATCACTGTAGAGTCTTCCATAATGTAATCACCCCATTGGTATGCAGATTTGTCATACTCATTGAATTTTACATAGAATGTGTTATAAGTAGAACCAGCAGAAACATAAGTTTCAAAGTTTTCGTTATAACCATTCATTCTGTAAAGATGCTTCAAGTATCCAGCTTGGTAGCTATAGAAGTTTTTCTCTAATTGAGCAATCTCTGCAGATGTACCAGTAGCATAAGACGCACGTTGTACAACTTCAGCATTAGCAACAATGTTACAATTATCAGCAACAATAAAGTCAGCTGTAGTTGCAGGTCCACTGTATACAAAAGTTCTGAAATACATTCTGTCATATTCAAAAGGGAAAGCAGCAATATCACATGGTTGACCATATGCAGTTAAAGGTTTTCCTGCAATTTGCAACACTCCAGAAGTAGGTTGACTAAATGTGAAGAATGAATTGAAACTAATGTTATCAGGGTTGATACCAGGAGCTTGTGCAGTTAATTTAGTAATGAAAGCATTTACTAATGCTTCTGCATCAACAGTTGTACATGGGTCACCTCCACAATCACAACAAGGTGCTTGTACAGTTACTGAACGTGTGAAACCATTGAAATACAATGTATCAATGTAAGAAGAGTGAGCACGTAACGTTAAAGTTACTGTATCTCCACATTGTACATTAAAAGCATCTACAAGAGTGATTTGGTTAATTGGTGTTGGACATGCAGTTACTTTGTACCATTCAGTTACATTCTGACCTGAACCAGCGTTGTTTTTACCTGATATCTTGTCAGATCTTTTAGATCCTTGAAGATAAGTGTTTTGTCTTCCTTGAGCTACATAAAAGTAAGGAGCAGAAGCAATTGGATTTGTACCAGCAGCGGTAACATAAGCATAATTGCTACCAAAAATACCCACAGTACCTGCAGTTAGGTCTTGTGTTGAGCCAGAGCTAGGGACAGCGGTTTGCCCTACTGGAACCACGAATAACGTGGTTAATGAAAAATCAGCCATTTTGTTTATTTATTAAGTTAATAGTTTATTCGTTTGTTTGTATTCTGTAAGCTGCATTTTGTGTTGCAGATTGGTTTTCAGTATACATTGCTAGATTTTGAACTGTCAAATCTAAAAGTTCATCTTCTAGATATGTTTCTAATTCACAATCTGTATTAATAGATGGATTACCATCTAACATTATATATCCTTCTTTATTTATATATTGAGGATATCTCATGTACATTATTTGTATATTACTAGGAGTGAAAGTTCCATCAGTAAAAATACTTATTTTATCAGAGGCAAGAAAGTTAAATGTTTCTTGGTATTCAAATGAAGGTTTGTAATGATCATTATTTAATATGAACTGTAGATCACCATGTTTTGCAAGGTCTCTATTGATCCATATCTTTCTATCTTTACATCTTCCTTTATCAGCTAATGCATAACTGTCAACATAAAACATATACTTAGGTTCAAGTAAATGAACATTAGCAGACCATTGATTTAAATTAGCATCTTCTAATTTTAATGTTAACGGTTGATGATTATAGTCTAATATTAGACTTTGTAAATCTTCATACCTTTTCTTAAAAGAATCAAGTCCTAATTGGTTTGCAGCACCTATACCATCAACTTTTTGTTTTATCAACTTGATCTGAGCCTCATTCAAAGCTAAAATCTTATCTTCTAATTGAATCTGTTGGTGCTCATTAGTTGATAGCTTATTTAGTCTTTGATCTACTTTATATAATAAACTATCTACTGGTATCATATATTTTTATATTTTAAAACTAGCTACTTATACAGCAGCTAGTTTTTTAGTTTTCAATTTACCTTCTAATGTTAACAACTCATCTTGGTTATCATCATCTACAAGGAATTTAATTAAATCATCTTCATCTTTAGCTATTTCATATTCACCTTCATAAACCTTACCGTTTGGTTTGATTCTATAAACTGAATGTGCTACAGCTTGTTTTACTAAATCTTTAATATGGAGTAAAGCTTCTTTCATATCAGCAAATCTATTGAACACTTCAACTGGACTCAATCCTGAATATTTACCATTCTTGAATTCTGTTTGTTTCAATACGTTATCTACTAAGTTGTAAACCACTTCTTCTTTTGTTTCTTCTGTAACTGGAAGTCCTAATAGTCTTGCAACTTTTTTCTTCTTTTCAGGAGACATAGAATCAAACTTAACAATAGCTTTGTTAATCAATTGTTTTTTCTTGTATATAACAGCATTCTCAATTTCATCATCAACAACATAATATTGTGTATCTGCTGGATATTCACCACGTTCCCAAGCTTGGTATGAACTTGCAATAGTTGGATGAACTCTTAACCATGAAAAAGCTATTTCTTGAAAAGCATTTGACAAATCAAAATAGTTATCACCATCTAATAGTTTAACTGCTTGAACGTGTGTCTGATCATCTGTAGAAGTTGACAATCCATAGTTCCAAAATAATGAACGAGGTCCTAAATCAATATCACCTATTTCATTTTCAAGTTTTGTCTTAAGAGCTCTCACTCTTTCGATTTCTAATTCTTTTTCTAAAGGATCTTGGATTCGTTTAATATAAGAAGCATTCTCATCTAAGCCTGTTCTATATTTACCATCTAATTCTTTATAAGGATATTTGAATACTCCTGTTCCAGGGATTCTTGTCATTCCTTTTTGCGATAGTCCACTATCCATTGTTTGTTGTTGAGAATTTTCTGAATAGTCTCTCTTGATAGTAGAAATTTTGCCTGTCTTACCCATTGTAATTTAATATTTAGTTATTATTGGTTTATTGTTTTATGCTTTCTTCTAGTGTCTGTCATTATCTTATGACAATTAGCACATCGAACTTCACATTTATTTATTTCTTCTGTTAATTTTTCAACAGACCAAGAATCTTTTACACCTACAGAAACACAATCTATTTTGGTTCCTCTAACATGATCAAATTCTAAAACTCTTACATCCGTATTACCACAATCTACACAAGGATGTGTTTCAAAGTAATCTAAAACTACTTTTCTGTTTCTAGTTTTGCTTTTATTAACATAATTAATTCTTGCATTTTTATATCCTTCATCTTGTCTTTTAGATTTAAAATGCTCTAAATTTTTATCATGTTTTAAATAATAATAAACAGAAGCTAAATTACAATTTAGAAGTTCAGCAATTTCTCTATATTTTTTACCTTCACTTCTAAGTTTGAGTACAGTTTCTTTCTTACCCATATGTAGTTAAATTTAATAATTTGGTTTTAATTTGTTGCGGAGTCAGGACTCGAACCTGGCCATTGGGTTATGAGCCCGATATGCTACCAATTACACTAAACCGCTAGTTGTAGAGTGGTTCCACCGAAGGAACCTGATCATGGATACTATCCATATCAAACACTCTATTTGAGATTAATCCCCTCTAGGAGGGAGAGGAGTTGAGGGGATCTTTCTCGGAAATAAGAGATGTACGCTGTTCTATAATGGGAAGCAATACATCTTCAATTTTATTATTAGAATTGTGGGATTTCCTCAATCAACACAGTTCTTGACAAATCTTCAATAAATACATCACATCTGTCTTTCATCCAGATTTCGTATCCTGGGAATTTGTTAGCACTTGACATACCTTGAGATTTTGCAAAACCTAAGTGATGACGAGTTCCATCAATATAACCCCAAGTCATAGAAGGAGCACCTTTCATACGTACTTCTCTAATGTTATTTACCATTGAACCATCAGACATTGGAGAAACATCAAACACCATAAATACTGGAGTGCTCTTTTTGTTTTGTCCAAACTCTAAGTTAGTTTGTGGTAAATCTAATTCTTTCAAGTGAATAAGTTCAACTCTACCAGTCTCACGTGTAACCATTGCATCAAATGCAAAGTTGTAAGTGATATGTTGTCCTTCTCCTTGCATATATCTGTTTCCAGAATCAGCCATGAAAGTAAGACCAGAATTTAATGCATCATTTTTCAAAGCTTGTTGGAATACATCGAATCCAGCTTCATTAGTATACATTTTTACACTTCTGTCTTTTACATCCACTCTTCTGTAGAATAAATCTCCAAATACAGAACGGATTAAGTTAGCAGAGAATTCACCTCTGTTATATTGTACCAAGTTTCCATTGTTACGCATTCTGTGGTAAACACCTGCAGATGTACGTTTCAATTCTTGTTTAGAACCATTAGTTTTAACTGTACCAGGCTTAGCCCAAATCATACGTTTAACTTTCAATTCAATCATAGATTTACGCATCCAGAATTCAATGAACGGTTCCCATTTAACATCATTACGTGTAAGTGGTAATTGGTTACGTCTTTGTGGAGCATACACTAAAATATCAAGAGGTTTGCCAGAAGCATCTCTCATCATTTTGTCATCAGCCCATTCTGTGATTTTGTGCTCATATCCATATGCAGAACCTAAAGATTCGAACATTGTGATTTGCTCACCTAATCTAGGAAGACCCAATAAATCTTGGTCAAACTCACCAATAGCAGCATCAACTAATTCTAGCTCAACACCATATTGTAAGAATACAGGATTTACGAAATCAACTTTTGGATTATCAGTTACTAATGTAAATGAATACAAGAAGCCCATGTTCCAAGGCACAGGATCTTTGATTACGTAGAAACGTGGACCATATTGACGTGTACCTACAGAAATGATAGCATTTTTAGAGAATTCATTAGTGTCTAGGACTAATTGGAATTCTTGACCATCAATACCTGTTTTACCAGAACTAATTAAAGCTTCAGTAGTTGCAGGAATGTCAATAATTTTTGGGAATTTGTAAGGAACTGCGATTTGCCATTTCCATGCATCACTATTATTATCAATATAATAAGGTGTGCTTTTGTTGATCATGTCTAAGAAATCATTACTGTACAATGAGCTTTGTGTATAAAGACTGATGATTTTTTTATCATAGTCTGCAGGCTCAGTGCTGTGAAACGATTCTAAGTGGTTAGAGTCTGTAAGTTTACCTACAGCACGTTTGTCCATAGACGCTACACGAGCATAAGTAAAACCAGTTAAACCAGGAATTGTTTGAATTGCCATTGTTATTCGTTTTTGTTAATTATTTATTGTTTTGTTATAAGAACCATGATTTTGAATTAGCACTACCAGTAACACTAGACGTTTTAGCCTTTGTTACTTGTCTTGCAACTTCTCCAAATAACTGATCTGTCTTCTTAGACACACCTGTTCTTTGTATAGTTGATAATGTAGGATCTTTTTCTAACATTTTAAGTAGGAGTCCAATCTTTACTTTTTGTGCATGGTTCTCTGGTCTTTTCAAATCTAGAATCGCACGATCAAAGTCTGTTAGTGTTTCTCCTGTAGGAGTTTTCCACTTGTCAACTAATAAGAAGTCTTGTAGTTCTGTTGCTAATTTTGGATTGATAGGAATACCATCAAACTCTTTTGCTTTCACCTTATCATTTAAGATGGTTTGCACATTATTTATATATTGATTTTTTACAGCTTGTTTTTGTTGTAACTCTTGTTGAGAGTTAGCTTCCATCTGTTGTAATTTAGCTGCTTCTTTTTTAACCAACACTTTGTGATGTTTTGTAGATACATTTTCTAGATCACCATAATTTCGAAGTCTTTCAATTTCAGAATCAACATCATCATTATCAAATCCTTGATCAGCTAAAGCTTGTTTCATTATCCTCACCTGATTGTCTTCATTAGAAAGATCCATCTCAGCAAACCCAACTACATTATTATATGTTGTAAAGTAATCTTTTGGATTAACTCCTTTCACAAATATGGCATCAAAAGCTTCTTGGTAATCTTCACCAAATTGCCCTATGAAATTTTGAACTAATTCTGTAGCACCTTTTTTCTTTTCATTATTGAATCTTTCTAAAAAGTCTTCTGCAGTGTTTACTGGTTCATTCTCTTCATTATCATCATTGGTGAATACACCTAATTTATATAGATCATTTGCAAGAGCAGTGAATTGTGTCACTTCTGGAGCATCACCATCCTCTTCATTATCAACACTTGCAGCTTTTGCAGGTTTTGATACTGGAGCTTCATCATCATCACCATCTTCATCATCACTTAAGAAATCAGAGATCATTGATTGTCCTTCTAGTTTTTCTTCATCTGTTTTACCATCAACGCTTTTAGGAGGAACAATGTCTTTACCTTTTTTTACTTCTGGTGCATCTGGTGCAGCAGGAGCATTTGCGTCTTTAATAATAGCAGTGACATCTTCTGGATTAGAGGATGCTGTCTCTGGTTCAAATAACCCTTGAAGTAATTCTTGGTTACCCATACCCATTTCCATAGTACCTTGGATACTAAAATTATCCATAGTTTCATTATCAGCCATATGTAGTTGTATTTATGTTTGGTTTATTTAGTGTAAATGTATAATAAGAGTTTCTAATATCAAAGGGTTATGAGGCAATGTGAATCACTTTTCTTGATAATATAGCATTAATGTTTTTTTCTCCTCCGAAGAGGAGAAGTTTTTTAACCTTTTTTGTTATTACGTCCTTTTGCATTCTCTTTAGCCACTGCTAAATCGTTTGCCATATTCTCTCTAGCCACTGTTAATTTCTCTTTTTCTATAGACATTTTATCACTAGCTTGTTTATTCTTAGATTGAATATCAGCCATTTTTAATCCATAGTCTTTAGTAGCTTTATTCTCAGCTTGTGTCAACTTGCTCATTTCCAATACATCAGGAATAGTGTTGGCATTAGCATCTTCTGATTCCACATTACCAAATCCTGTTGCTTGAATAATAGCAATTTTCTCTTTAGACAGTCTATCAAGTTCTCTTTGATAATCATCATGAGCTTGATCAGCTTGTTTCATTTGAATAGCTTGTTGCATTTGAGCTTGAGCTTGTTCTTGTTGTTGTTGAACTTTTTGTTGTTCAAGTTGTTGAGCCTGTTGTTGTTGAGCAATTTGATTATCTCTAAGATCTTTGAACACTTTCTTCATCTCTCTCATAGACTTAGTAGAATACAATTCTATTATATCATAAAGCGTGCCACCATTTTGAATAACAGCTTGAGAAAGTTGTCTAAGTTCATTAAACATTTGAGTATCTTCTGGTCTATTAGTAGGGAACACTTTTAAATCACGGAATGAAAGATCAGTTCCATTCACTTGTACAAATGCAGATTCTCCTTCAGATGTAATATATGATAGAGTGGATTGTGGTTTGCTACTCTCTACATAAAGAGCAGCATCTATAATACTTTGATACAGCTGTCCAAGCACATACTCGTGAGCCACAAAAAGAGGCTCTGTTTGAGAGTAACTCTGCTGCATCGCAGTATTAGTACCTGTGGCTGATTCAGAGGCAGAAACAGACCCCATACGTTGTTTAGACATACCTACAAGTTCCCAACATTCTAGCTTTACTTGTTGAGCTAATGTATATCTAGATTGTATCTCTTGTGTACGTGTAAGATCAAGAGCTGTAAATTGATTAAATGAACTAGGGCTCTTCATATTCTCAGGAGAGTCATCAATAAATACCACTCCTCTATTACGTGCTTCCATTTCCCATATATCAAGAGCATCTTGTGCATCTCCATCTTTTGGAATAGGAATATGTCTTAATGACATAAGCTGAACTTTACCCATTTCTTTTTCAAGAAGTTTGTAAAGCTGATTCATACATACATTATATAGCACTTGGAAAGGTTTCATAAGATCTACTAAGCTTTTTGCTTCTGTATTCTTCACCTCATATGTTGTTCCTATAATAGGACAATAATTTAATAGCTTAAACGGTTTAATATGATAAATGTCTGGTCCAATTTTAGTTCCTTGATACCATTCATTAATCCATCCCCATTCTAGTGATTGTTGTGTAGGTATAGTTCCTGATTTATAATTTTCATCTACAAGCGTTGATTGCTCATTACCCATTTCATCTATATATATCAACTTACCTATTTTCTTTTTAGATATCCAATAGCTTCTCACCACTACATACTTATATCCAAATGAACTTACATTGTTTGTTAAGCCTAAGAAATCTTTTAGTCCATCATTGTTCTCTTTCATCTCTGATTCTATAATCATACGTGTCTGAAGAACTAAAGGGTCAAATGTATCATACATTACAGAGTCTTGTCCAGGGATAGCATCAGGATTACCTAGATTGGATTCTCTAACATTAATAAGTCCATAGTCTTGAAGAGATGAACGTAAATGATCTATTTCTTCTTTAGTAAGATCTGGAATAGCTTCAATTATTTCGGAAAGTTCCATAACTTGCACAGTACCAGCAGCATATGCTCCTTGTGCTCTACCTGTTGGATCTGATATATATTTTCTATCTGGTGTAGTTAAGAACCAAGTATTCTTTGGGTTAGCCACTTCAATGTTAAAACCAAGTTTGCTATTGTCTTCATATATATGATAGAACTGTCTAGCAGATATTAAAAGATCTCTGAATGCATCTTCGCTCTTTTCTTTTATATTAAATTCGGCTTTTTGACATGTAAGAATATGATTAGCCCATTTTTCTGCAATGGAAGTGTAGCTATCTAGCTGATCCTTAACCTGTTCCATTGTCATTTGTTCTAATTGCTCATCTTCAATTTCTTCTCCTGACATTGCAGCTTTTTGCAATAGTTGTTGTTTAACTTGACCAATAACATATTGTTGAAGAGTGTCTGTTTTAAACTGAAGTTCTTCTGCTTTACTGTCATCATCAAAAGCTTTCACTCTAAATGTATCAGGACGTTTTGATATTTCTCCTACAAGTTCATTAATAGGGGTGGTAACTATTGAATACATCTTAACATAAGCAGGAAGTTCAAGATCAGATGTAAGAACATCTGTAAAGCTTCTCACCTCTGGTTCTTGATAAAAGTCTTCCATACGAAGAATACCTTTCATAAGATCATAGTTCTTTACAAAAGTATCTCTGTTTTTAATGTATTCAGCATATGCTTTATTGGAGAAATAGTCCATTGTATTCTTAATCCAGCTCTCATCTTGTTTTTCCTTATCTGTCTTGAACTGATCAGGAAAGATGTTTAAGTATGCATATCTTATTGTAGCATCTTTTGTATATCTAATTATTGCCATTATATTGTTTATTTTTATTTATTAAGAATGCATAAAATCACATAAGTTTTCATTAGAACATTCAGGAATAAAATCATCTACGGAAAGATCTTGATTTCTAAAATATAATAATGCACTTGGTTTTTTGTATTCTTTTAACATTATTTTTCTATCTCTAATTGGTAAACTTAAATACCACTCAAGAGAAAAAGCTTTATTATGTTCTCCAGCAGATTGTATATTATTATAATATTTATCAATCCAATATTTTCTTGTTGCCATATTATCTAAATAATTTATTTTTTGGTGTGTTGAACATTGATCTGCTTTCTGTAAACAGTGTTTGTTTTTTATTTTTTTTGAACATTGATTGTATTCTAACATCTTGCTCTCCTCCTATTTTTCCCATTATGGGATCAAGTTTCATTGCTAAGGCTATTGCAAGCTCTGCTGCAATTATTCTATCAAAGTTACCTGTCTCATTATATTGTATCATTTCTTCAAGAAGAACAGGATCAAATATCTTAGCCATACCTTTTATCTCAGACTTAACGTTTCCATCTTCATCTTTCTCTGTATGTATAACTTCTTCTGTATATTTCTTAAGACATCCATGTAAGAAGTCTCGTATTTTCTCAGAAGATCTATGTATTCCAAAATCCCTTCTAACAGTGGTGTTTGGAACTATTTCTTTTAACCAATCTGGTTGTCTCTCAAGGTAGTGGCTATCTCCTTTAGCTATCATGTAATCAATGAAAGATATTTCATCATTCTCACATAGAGCTCTAGCATTGTAATACTTAATAAGATAGCGAGCTTGTTCTTCCCATGTTTCTTTCTTATCTGGTCTAGCACAATAACTAGCTACAAACATATCTTGATATTTCTCTCCTGATATAGCATGCATACGTTTGTATATATAGACAGATCCTAATGAACTTGAATAAGCAGACTTACCCTGTCTATAAGGGTCAATCCCTGCTACATATAATCCATATGGAGGACTCTCAATTGGAAACTCATATATCACTACAGGAGCATCTTTGTTATCACTATTCTTAAGTGGGAAGTTTGATATAGGAAGCTTATCTGTAAACTCATGTTTCACACCATCACCATCATCATACAAAACAACAGGTGTTCCTGTTCTTTCTTGTGCTAATAGTCTGGATTTTTGACGTTTAGATGCTTCTATATCAAATATGTTTGTATCTTCATTCAAGAATATGTCATCCACTTCTTGTGGATAATACATCTTCTCTTTTAAATAAGCTAGTCTATCACCAGCTTTCTTTAATCTTTCAAGATTGTCATTTGTTATTTTATCTGCTATCTCTAGGTTAGAGACTAGCATTTTTACATTATGTAACTCTGAATTTGCAGGTTGTTCAAGGTAGGCTCCTAGTGTAGAGTCTTCTTTAGCTTCCATTCTATATTTATGTGAGATGAATAACCCATGGATTCTTTGATCATCTTTAGAACTTTTATATTCCAAGAAGTTAAAGTTCTGAACATCAAACATTAAGCTCTTTGCATCCATGAAGTTCTGCATATCTCCACCTGTACCTGTAAGAATAGGGCTACATCCCCAACCAAATGGTGTGGTAAAACCTGGTGTTGCAGCCTGAAGACCACGTAAGAAAGATCCCTTACCTATCTCATCAATAATAAGCCTTCTAGGTTTTGTACCTGCAATAGCTTCTTCATTATTACCACCATCTAAGTTACGAATAAGGATCTGAGAAAAGGGGATTCGCTCTCCTGCTTTTGTCTTGATCCCTAATGTAACTTGGTTTTTCCAATTATCTTCTACTCTCTGCCATCTCCAGGCTTCTGGTAAGAAGTTTAATCCTTTGTCAATCTTATCTGTGATAAGCTTTATATCGGGAGCATTTAATCCTGCTATAATGTTTTGGGAATTCTCATCGAATGTTGCCCCATGACCTATATAGGAACTCTCAATTACTGACTTAGCTAAACGACGAATGCCTAATATCACTAGGCCTTTCTTCTCGTTATGTGCTCTATCTATTTCGTTTGTTATAATCCACTCATTATCACGTAGATATGGATTAGCATACTTCTGACTAATACGTCCTCTATCATCTATTATATCTACTTCTGTATTCCAGAAGTTTAAATGCCAATATAAAAAAGGATTGATATACACTCCTCCCATTGTACAACCATCAATGCATATTTGTTTATGATAGGCATAGAACGCTTTATACTCATCTGAGTCTTTTTGAGGAACTCTCTTTTGATTGATGAACCAATCTTTGTAATCAATACTCTGTAGGCCATCCATTATTTTCTACCTTTTAAGAAATCCTCTGCCATACTTCCAAGCTCAACACCACCTCTTACAGGCACCACCTTAGCTTCTTCTTTCTCACGAAGTTTCTCAACTTGTTCTAAGAGAGCTAAATAGTTCTTCATTGTCTCTTGTACAAACTTACCTTGTGCTTCAATGCTTGCAATCACCATAGGCATAGCACCACCAGCTTTAGTTTCTTTCCATTTGATTCTATCCTCTAATGTGTGTAAGGGATTAGCATCAACGTATTGTTTCCAGCTTGATAATTGTTCTTCAGCCCAATCAAGTTCTGTATTTATGTATGTAGTTTTCTTTAATGCCATTATTCTATATATTGGTTAAATGCTTCATCCAATTTTTGTCTATACACTTGTATATCTTGTATCTCTGCTCTGATTTTCTTTTTACATTCTTCTATTCTATTTTGGCATTGATAAATCTCACCATAGTAGTCACTTTGAATGTTACGAAATATAGCAAATTCATCCACACCATCTTCTTCTAAAAAGTCTTGTATTATCTCACAAGTGTTGTCTGGATTACAAGCTGGTATTCCTCCTGAATGATTTATTTCATCTATTATATCTTCCATTATGTAGTTTGTATTGTATTGTTATTATTATTCTTCCTCCTCTTCAAATAATCTCCCCAAATTCATGCCATCTTTTATAATGGCTTCTATTTCTTCTTTATCATCATGATTGACATCCATGTCAAGACTTGCTTCATATTTCTTTAAGGAGAAGAATAGTTCTTTATCTGTTGTTCCCCAAAGATCAGATCCATCCACTGCTGTAGATAGATGTTGTCCCATATTATAAAAAGGATGTGCTTTTTTTAATCTTTCAAGAACTTGAATAATGTTGCGGTAGTAGTTGGTTGTTTTCATAATCTATATTAATTCATTGATGTCATCTTCTGATAAAGGTTTATCAATAACATTATAATCATCTTCATAAAATTCAATATCTACTCTCTGCTCTTCAATCTGCAATTCATTATCATCATTGTTGATGTATTCAGGCTTCACTGTTATTTGTATAGTGTCTTTTAATGGACCATCTTCTTTACTTTGCTCTCCTGCTAAATCAATAAAATCTGCTCCATTATCCCAAAGATCTTGAAGAATTTCTATAAGAGGTTGTAATGGTATTTTACGTAGTTGTAACATCTTCTGTATTGATTGATGTGGCTAACCATTTCTTCAATGGGCATTCACAGGTTAAACATTTTGTTTTGGCTGATAACGTACATCCACAATTTGTACAATGTGCATCTATTCTCATTGATGAATATCCTTTCTTATTAGAAGAATGTTCTTCACATTGTTCACATATAGACATTCTTTTAGTTGACACTTCTATAATTTGAGCATCTAAAAACTGTGTAGGAGTGAGGTTGTTTTTCCATCCCTCTACTATTTGTTTTAGCTTAGCCATTATCTTTTATTTTTGGTTTTAATATTCTAATGTCATTCAACACTGTAATCATTCTTTGTTCTGTTGAATGTCTTTTCTTATCTGTAATAGATGTGTCATTTAATGTGTTCTCATAAGCCTGTCTCATTTGAAGAAGCTTCTTATAATGTGTATTAGCTTTCTTCGTATTGAAATAAAACTTTCCAAACCCAGATATTTCAATAATATCATTTGTAACAAGAGCATCATAAGCAGAATCAAACTGATTTGTAACAACAGCATCAATTGTCTTCTCTGATATTACCATGTTAATGGACATCTTCTTTATTATCCATTCCTTCACTGACATTGATATTGGTTTCTCCATGTACTAATTTTATATCTAACGTTAAATCTTTCTTGAAATCAATAATGATAATGGGATTCACCTTCACCTTTCCATTCTCCTTAATGAATATACCTACTCTTTTAAGTTTGCTGATGATGTTATTAATAGAAGGAGATGTACTATTATATGTCTTACAGAACTCTTCTCTTACATTACCATATGTAATGTTTCCTTTAATAGCTGTAAAAGATATCAATTGTATTTCTCTTTCTGTTAACTTCAGATTGTTTATAGCAGATAGAATAGAATAATATTTTATAGCTAGTTCTATATCTGTATATATTGTCTTTTTTAGTTTTTGTACTACTATTGTATTGGCTATTGGTTTCATAATGTAGTTTTAATCTAGACAAAGATAGAAAATAAAAACTTACATATAACATATACAGAAGAAATATTTATTCCAATGCTATATTATGAAATATTTCTTCTTATATAGACATACCCACCCACCCGCCAAATGTATAACATATTTCATATTACATCCAAACTTTTTTTCAAAAATTTTTTCCAAAATTTGAAAACCCTTTGTGTACGTGCCCTCTATGACCACTCCATATCAAAACCCCCAGTACAATTTGAGAGGTTGGGGTATTCCCCACCATTACAAATAACTAAATAAAAAAACAGAAATTATGTTACAATTTAAAGACATTGCTCAACAAGAGAGCACATTAAAAACTATTGGTACAGTTGCAGAATTTGTAGGTGCAAAAGGTTCTTACGAACCATTGAGTGAGAAGAACTTCAAAGGAGTGGTTAATCCTAAGACAGATAAACTTAATCGTGTCACCATTGCATTGTACAATGAACAAGGACAAAGAGCAATCATTAATTGTTCTGAACCATTGAGTGCTGATTTACGTTCTTCTAAATCAAAAGAAGAGTTGCAAACAAAACTTGCTAACCTTGCTTTGTTACCAATCCTCGAACTTCCACAAGTGGAGCGTGATGAAACATCTCCTAACTTTGGTAAACCAGTATTAGTGGCAGATGAAGAAACAGGGGAAATGAAACCTTTAATCATCTACACCATTTCTAATGTAGGTGGAAAAGATATGTCTAATGTTAGTGTTAAGATTACAGAAGATATGCTTAATAAGAAACTTGCAAGTGTTGCAATTAACTTAGAAGACCTTATTGCAATGTAATGCATAATACAACAGTGAGTCCTAATAAAGGACTTGCTGTTGTTATTATATATAAGGGTGGGTTTGTAAATATGGGTGGGCTATTATAAGAAAACAATGTCATTTTGCATTATTCTCAGAAATCAAAACTTTTTACGAGGAGCGTAATAACTATTCTTCAATGAAATGCTTGAAAGACTGATTATTCTCTAATATATTTATATGTTTGAGGGTGTGAATTGATAGCAGTGTAAACCATCCAACGTTAGAATAAGCATAAACAAACAACAAATAAACGTAAAACATAACCAATAAATATAGCATTATGAGAATACCTGTTAGAACACTCGTTGCACTTGTGTATATTATTCTTAAACACATAAGTCTATTCATCTCTTCTATTCTTATACTTATTTGGTATATGGACATTAAATACATTAAACAACTATATAAAGACTCTCATGTCTTTTATATATCCTTATTATTTCATGATATGGAACGATATAGATATAATACATTTAGAGATTTTGTATTTGATAGGAAAGATTATAGATATAGATGGAATAAATAATAATGGGCTCTTCTTAGGGCCCTTTATACAATACAAACAAATTATTAAACTGACTAAATAACAAAATTATGAAACTATTTGTATTTTACAATCCAAGCACTAAAGAACTAATAACTGTTGTTGAAGAATATTCATCAGTAGCTAGTCAATGGATAGAAGACAATGCTATTGATGGAGCAGAAGGATTTTATTTAACTGCATCTTCATCTTTAAATGAACATTCTAATTCTTTTACAGATATTAGTGCATTTGACAAATTAAACAAATAACAACACACTTTAGTCAGTCAATTACAGGTGATGCTGGGTTGACTGATTATATAAACTCCTTAATAACAAACAAAAATGAAATCAATCAAAATTATACTAACACTAATTATAGGATTTATACTTGGTGCTACATCCATATATATGGATTGTGAATTAAATTATTTTTCTAGTTCTCCAGAATATCAATTTACAGTGACAGAAGATTCAATATCAGTTGCAGATTTTGGTAGACAAGTGGGAACAGTGAAAATAGAAGGTGAGCTAAAAAACTTAATTAACAAAGACAACGAATAATGAAATCAACAAAAATTATGTTAGCTTGTATAGCTATATTCATCCTTACATGGATGTCATTTGGTCTAATTGAATATTTATTATCTGATCTATCATACAAAGAATGTATGACACATCGTGCTGTATTAACGCTTATGTTAATATTTGGTTGGATACCAGCTGTTATAATAGGTTATGATCTTGATAAAACAATTGAAGAATAAGTTATGAAGAATATATTTATTTTGCTACTGCTCTTAGTATTAACTGAGAGCTGTGGCTCACATTGTAGTAGAACAAAGAGATATTGGTCTAAACACAGATGTGTGTACCAATCAGAGAAACAATATATGTTCATTGATAATCAAATAGTAATACTTAAATAATTATGAGAAATTTACACGTAATACCAACACCAAATCCAAGTAGGTTATATAAAGATTTAAACAACAGAATCAATATTACAGATATTGAAATGAAATCTGGAGATAAACAAAACATCTACATCACTTCTGATGAAGAAATTAAAGAGTGGTTTATTGTTAATGGTACTAATGGTTATTCATTACCTATGAAATATTCTGTAATGTTTCCTAAAGACAAATTTCCAAATGGACATAATAAAACTAGATTAAGTCTTTTGAGTATCATCCTAACAACAGACCAAGACCTAATCAAAGATGGCGTACAACCAATACCTAATGAGTTTTTAGAGTGGTTTGTAAAGAATCCAAGTTGTGAGTATGTTGAGTTTGAATTTAACAATAGAGGAATTACAGGTACTGAAAAAATACTTAAAACATTTGGAGAATACAAAATAATAATTCCAAAAGAAGAACCTAACTACAATATGAAACAAGAAATTCTTGCTGAAATGGAAAGATTAGAAGAAGAACCTAAACAAGAAACACTTGAAGAAATTGATGAAAATAAAAAGAACTTATATTACTACAAACAAGTTATGAATCCATATCCAGTAGAAGAATATTCATATACTGCTTATGAAAAAGGATTTATTGAAGGGTATCAAGAATCAACTAAATGGCAAGCTGAAAGAAGTTATAGTGAGAAAGATATGTTAAAATTTGCACAAAAATATGCGGTAAATACATTAGACAAATCACACATTGAACAATTTAAAAAGAAATAAGTTATGAGAAATTTAAAAATTAACATACCAGAGGGTTATGAGATTGACAAAGAGCAATCAACATTTGAAAACATTGTGTTTAAACCAGTTGTTAAATCTCTTCCTAAAACATGGGAAGAATTAGATATAATTGATGGTTGTTTTGTTAATAGTGCTAGCTCAGATGTTAGAGAGCTAATAAATGAAAAAACAACACGCACTAATAGAAATATATTTGCTACAAAAGAACAAGCTGAAGCATCTGTTGCATTAGCACAATTGTCTCAATTAATGCAAGTGTATAATGATGGTTGGGTTCCTAATTGGATAAATGGAGATTGGAAATATGTTATTTATTTTATTAGTGACAATGTAACTGTAAGTTATTTTGTCGAAAATCGTAAGTTTCTATCATTCAAAACACCAGAAATAAGAGATGAATTTCTTAAAAACTTTAAAGATTTAATAATTATTGCTAAACCATTATTGTAACATGAGAACAGAACAATTAGAAGACAGACTAATGAACATTAAGAATGAAATTCATTCATTAGATTCATTGAGAGACTCACACGATGATATTAATATTCATATCATTGAAGAACAGATTGATTCATTATTAACCGAGAAACAACGTATAACAGATTTGTTAGATAGTTGTTTTGATGAAATGATTGGATTATGAGTATAGAAACTAAGATTGCATTAGCAATGTCAGCAGATGGTGACAGTTTTGAAAGAGTTCATAGTAATTTAGTTAAACTAACAGATGATTATGTTATAGAATTTACAGAATGGATGAACAAAACAGAAAATAGATTAGGGTATCATGAAACTAAAAATGAATGGTATCATTTTGATTCAGGAAAATGGATAACAACAAAAGAATTACTTGAAATTTATAAAAAAGAAAAAGAATTATGATTGTAGTACAGTTATACATAGTGTTATCATATTTAGTATTGCTAGGTATGATAATACAATCTTATGATGGAAAAGAAACACCACCTTATGCGTGGTGTGTTTTCATCCTTGCACCATTTGTTCTACCAGTATTGATTGGTATGATGTTAATAGAAAATCACGATAAATCAAATAAATAAACATGAAACAAACAGCAGTAGAATGGTTAGTAGAACAAATGTTTAAGCAAGGGTATTTTGATGGCAATAAGCCACTTACATTTACTAACCTTGACCACTTGCAACAACAAGCCAAAGAAATGGAAAAGCAACAGACTTGTAGTTTTGGTGCAAAATGTTGTCTTATGACAAGACAGCAAAGAAGTTGGAATATAGAAGATTTATACGATGAAAACTTTTAAAAAATAAACATGAAAAAAGAAAACACAATTGAATCAACACTAACTGAAATGGAAGAGTTAGTGTTAGCACAAGACAGAGCATTGAAAACAGCTGATCAACTACTACTTCTTAAAGACTGTATGATAGACATACTAGAAGAACAAAAGAGATTGCAAGATAAAAACATTAAACAATTACAATATTGTTTAATTGGTATTATTGTATGTGATATATCATTGTTTATAATATCATATTGCTATGCGTCGTAGAATATACAAGGGTACATTGGTTGGTTCAACAGATAGATTTAAACAAATTAAAGCTAGAAGGTTGGTCGTTAGAGTGTTATATAATTTCAGATATGGAATTGTAAAAGAAGAAATAATAGACGTTAGACAAACAATTGAACAATAAACATTAATTAAATTCCTTAATAACAATGAGTACAAGTATTTTTACATTTGACCACGGTCAAAAAGATTTAAACAAAGCAATAGGTGTAACAGAAGAATACCTAGAAGAATTAGCACAGAAATGTTCAACAGCTGTAAAAGATTGCATATTTGATGAACATAGACAAATTAGAAAAGACATGTCACCAAGTAGTCTTGTTGAAATATGTGCTACACAGTTTAGTTATTCTCAATTAGTAATATTATCATCTTTCTTTCTAAATGATAAATTAGAACAAACAGTGAGTAAAATGGAATCAACTGTTGATAAGATTAGAGCAGTGGCACTAAATCCTGATGATATGCCTCAAGAACTTAAAGATTTCATTCAAAATCTCATGGATAAAATGAGAGAAAATGATGATGAGAATGAAGATTAATTAACAAGAGAGCTGTAATGGCTCTCTTTTTATATCAAAGGTATGAGTAAATATAGAATAAAGACAAAAGAAGAATTTCAAGCTGCTGGTCTTTGGAATCATACAGTTGATGTTCCAGAGTTATGGAATACAACAGGACACATGAATCATTTTATTGGAAAATCAATAGATGATAAACATAATACATATATTGATGCAAGAAGAGACTTTAAAGGTCCTAATGGTTGGACATTTAGAGCATGTGATTGTACATTGAACATAGAAATAGAACAAGAAATTCCATTAGAAGAAATTTTAGAGCAAATAAAAGAAAACAATTCCTTAATAACAAAAAACAAAATGAAAAAAGCAGAAAAAACAGTTGAAAAAGTAGAAAATGTAGTAGCAGAGAAGTTCGTATTTATGGACAAAACAGTTAATGTTTTAAACATAGGTTATACCACACGTAAAAATGTAGTTTTGTATGGAGCTGGGGGACATGGTAAGTCAGAAATTACATTAGATTTCTTTAAGTCTAAAGGAATAAACCCATATATTATTACAATGGGTACAGGTATGACAACAGACAGATTGTTTGGTGGTCTTGATATACCAACATTTGAGAAGTCAGGTAAGATTGAGTATTTAGTTGAGAATAGTTTTATGAATCATGAGTATGTTATATTCGAAGAGATGTTTGATGCTCCTGATTTTATACTAGAGCAATTGAAAGATATTCTATCTAGTGGTGTATTTAGAAATGGTACACAAATCTATCCTATTCAAACTAAGTTTATCACTTGTTGTACTAATAGAACTCGTGATGAATTCTCTAAGAATATGTCTTTAAAGGCTCTTATGGAGAGATTTCCTTTAGAATTGAATGTTATATGGGACAATTACACAGAGATTACATACAACAAATTACTTGAGAGTAAGTTTGGTGTAGATAATGTAGATCCAGTGATTCCATACTTGTTACAAGAGTATGCAAAGAATGGTATTACAATCAGTCCACGTGTAGCTGTTACAGCTTATCAAGTGTATGATCAATGTGGTCCTGAATCATTATCATTTATTGCAGAGTTTGCTAAGAAACCAGGATTAATATCTGAGGCTATTAAGAAGTTTGAGGCTACAATTAAGTTTAGAGAGCTTTCAACAAGTATATCTCAGAGTATTGAGACATTGTTTTTATTACCATTTACAACAACTGAAGATGAAAAAGACTATAGAAGTGCACTTAAAGTGGTTGAGGATCAATTGACAGACATCAAAGGAATTACTATTAGTGATGATATTGCTCACATGCATTCACAACTTGTAAAAGATGCTAAAGCAGCTCTTGATAAGTTTACTAAGAACGTTCAAATAGCTTCATTCTTATAATGAAGAGTATATGGGGAAATGGGTATGATGATGACTATTACAATGGTCGTTATTATACCCCAACCTATACTCCAAAGAGTAAAGGTGGATGGAAAAGTAAGTATAGTGGTGGTGGTTGGTCTAAGAGCTCTTGGTCTAATTTCTCATTTAGTGTAGATTTTGATAGTGATGATGATAGCAATTTGCTTGTTAAAGATCCAGTCAATTATGTAACACCAACATCTAAAGAGATTAAGAAGAAGGTGAGTGCTAGAAAACAAACATCTATAGATATGATTAAAGAACTAGCTAGACTTTGTTATTTCAAGATGATTGATGAAACAGATGATTATCTAGCTGATAAATATAAGAATCTTAGTGATGAAGAGTTCAAAGATTATGAGGTGAAGAAGAATCTTTATGACAGTGTATTAGATCAATATATTCCTGGATTTACACCTCTTGAACAAGCTGTATCTATTTATCTAAAGATGAAAGATAACACTGAAGATGGTGAACATTCTGATGAAGAACTAGACTTGAAGAAAGGACTTGATTTTGACAGAACTATTTATAATGATCCAACTATCAACGAGCAACTAGAACTAAATGAGCTTAGTAAAGATAGAAAGATGGAGATTATGAACCATTTATCTCTTGTTGGTCAGTTTGGTAGTGAGTTTAAAGTGGAGAAAGAAATATCTGAAAAGATAGTGGCTAACTCTGATGAGTATTCTAAAATGATTATGAGAGATTATTCACAATTCTTCATGATGGATCTTTATCAAAAGATGTTTCCTAACTTCAGAACTAAGTTCTTAACTAAAGATCTCACTGTTAACGTACCTGTTGATAGAAAAGAGCAGATACAAAAGATTATTATATTATTAGATTTCTCAGGAAGTATGGATAGTTATGAGAAACAAGTGTGGGTGAATGCTATATTAATCGACAGGTTTAAGTATGTAATGAAAGGAGAAGCTGAAGTGTTTTTTAGTTATTTTGTACATGATCCAGAACAATTAAAGTTTCAACATATCAAGAATAGAGAAGATGTCATTAACTTTTGGCAAACATTCTCTAATGAACCTAATGGTGGAGGAACAGAAGTTGGTCAAATGGTTAATTATGTAGCTAATGAAATATCTGAGAGAAGACTTGTTAATCTTGATATAGATCTTTCAGAAGAAAAACCTGAAATATTAATTATCAATGATGGAGAAGATGATATCAATACAGAAGAATTCCCTTATAAGGTGAATGCAATATCATTAATGGAATTTAGTGATGAATTGAAAGATCTATGTAATGCCACTGGTGGTAAACAAATAGAAGTGACAGATGATCTTCGTGTGTTTACACATACAAAAGATGTAGGTAAGCAAGAGATTAAAATTTAAATGTTGATTTGTTTGTTTGTTATATCCCTGTAGATTATATTTGCAGGGATATTTTTAAAAAATGGTATTACATCCATTTAAAACTTGTAATCTATGGTCTCTGTGGATAGGGAACGCTTGTGAGTAGCAGTGAATAAACTCTCAATTGACATCTCCCAAGGGAGAAAGTCCTATTAAAGCCTCTGTAACAAGAGGCTTTTCTTATTATGTATTAATCCTTAATAACTATAAAAACATGAAGACAATTAAATTAAGTCCAGTAGAATTCTGGCATTTTAGAAAATTAGCATTTGCAATGAGTATTGCATTTGCATGTACAATTGCACAGGGTGTGTATATTGTAGAAGCCAATATAGACCAACTTCAACAGTTGGGTTATTAAGGAGGGGAATTCAAGGGCTCTGTAGTGGAGCCCTTATTCTTTTAATCAATAAATTAGATATTATGGTAACTAAATGGACTATAGAAAAAGAAAAGATTATTATTAAAGAAGTAGACAGATCACCAGAGCATTTAAGAGATGCTTTTTTTCGTGCTTCATTAAAAATAGATAAAACTCCTTCTGCAATTTGCACAAGATATTATTGTAAAATACTTAAAGATAAACAAAACAATGAATAAATTTGAATGTAGTGAATGTGGTACAAAATACAGCTCACCAGAAACAACACCACCTCCAGGAATTAAATGGAGTGATGGTCATACGTGCAATCCTAAAACTTTAAATTAAATACAGATTATGAAAGTACAAAACAATAATTCAGTTCAAGACCAAGATGGCAATAAGTCAAAACCACTGTTAGCAGTAGTTAATTGGATAAGCATTCACGATAGACTTCCAAAAAAAGAAGATTATTACCGTGTTAAATTTACAGATGGTTCGGAAGATGAAAAACCATTTAGAAATAGACCGAATAGAAATATATTAGGATTTATGACTGAAAGTATAGTTACTCACTGGGCAGAGTTGTAATTACTACTAACATTCCCACGCCTGTTGCTGTTGTTGGGTAAAAATGCACCATTTTTCTAATTTGCCAAAATAATACTGATACAAAATAATAATTAAATTAATCACTAATCCCACAATAGCTACAGACGTGTGTTAGGGATATACCACGAAATATTAATCAATTAAATAATAAAAAATGAACATTTTAAACAAAATTAAGTCAGTAAAATTATGCCTTATAGCACATCCTGACAATGGAAAAGATTCTGAATTTGCAGATAGAATTTCAGATTTAGAAGAAATTGAAAATGAATTATCAAAAAATAAATGGGTTAAATTAAATTCAGAAGATGATTTGCCAAAAACTGACAAAACTATTGATTTGTGGTTTTTAACGAAAAGCTGAAATATAGCGACTGTTACCAGAAGTACGGCAATTATAGTTAAGAATTTAAAATGAGAACAAAAACAACATCAAAAATTCTATCTGAAACACCAGAAGAAACAAAACAAAAAGTAAGAAATAATGCTAACAATTTAATAAACAAAAAAATGAAAAAAGTAACAAAATCAGTAATTAAACTTTCAGAAATACCTGAAAACCTACAAAGAAATGAAATATTTATTGGACATAAAATCCATACGTATGCTATATTTCATATTGACAAATCAGAAGAAGATGAGCTATCATTATGGTTAATTAAAAATTACCCTACAATAAAAATGAAAAGAAGTTTTTTAATTCACATTGACAAACAACTTGAATTAAATAAAAGAGATAGTGATATAGAAGTATTTCAAAAAGATGAATTATTGTCTAATCTTATGCTGAAATCAACTAAACTTAGTGAAACGGATTCTTATAATCGAAAAATGGTTCGATTAGATAAATTACAAGAATTATTAACCAATGAAATTTTAAAATAAAACAGTTACTACGATTGTATATCGCAATATGCAATCGTAGTATTTCTGGTAACGGTATTTTGCTACACGACGTTCAGGAAAAGTAAGTGCTGAACTTTCGGATTATTACAAATCTTACTGACGCAAAACAATAATTAAATTTAACCTAAAGCCTGAATGTTGTGTAGCAAATGTTATCACTTCGGCTTTTTATCCACTAAAAATGAGCACAAAAACAACATCAAGAATTATTTCTGAAACACCAGAAGAAACAAAACAAAAAGTAAGAAGTAATACTAATAATTTAATGATTGTTGAAAAACAAAAAGAATTTTTAGAGTTAAAAACAAAATTACTAAATGAAATTGAATATAGGGAAGGAGTTTTAAGTCAATTAACCTATGATTCAAATAGAGAAAAAGGATTTGTTAGTAATTTTTTAGAACGATTTTTAAAACACAAAAAAAAAGCTCCTAATCTTTTTTGGAAAAATGGCGAAACTTATGGTAGATATTTAATCGATGCTGATAAAGAATTACATAAAGAAATCGCATTGGCTTTTGAAAAATCAATTGAAAAACTAAAACGTGATTATAACGATTTGGTTCTGGAAGCTGAGTGATAATAGGCGGGCACTTCGCTCAACGTTCCGATTATTTGCGTTCGGTGGGGCGTTACACCACCAAAAATTGTTTAACAAACTAAAGTTTAAATTATGCACGAATATTCAAAAAAGAACGACACCCCCACTGACGCAAATAATGTGTTAGCGGAAGTGCGTGAACAGATTATCAGCTATATTGAAAACGATGCAGAAATTGCCATACCAATAGAAAGATTTTTTAATGAAGATGGAAGCCACATAACGAAGAAAGAATATGGCAAAGTTTTACTTGAAATATTATGCGAAGAACTAAGGGAGCATTTCCGCTAATAGGCGGGCGCTTCACGAAGGTGTTTCACTTTCTTGAAACGCCAAGTTGAGCGAAGTGCCCGCCTATTGAGCAAAGTGCCTTCGGGCATTTTGCTCAACGTTTCCTTGCTAAAAGAGGTTCGGGACAAAATAAAAAACAGATTAGTGAGGAAGATATGAAAAAAGCACAACAAGCAATTTTATGTAATATTAAAGATGCTTTGCAGGATGAAAATTATATAATTGATTATTTAGAACAAAATAAAAATAAATAAGTTATGACAGCAGTAGAATGGTTAGTATCACAACTAAATAAACAAGGATTTGCACAAGTTGTAACAGATGAAGAAATTCAACAAGCCAAAGAACTAGAAAAGCAACAACAAGGTTATAGTGAGGAAGATATGAAATTGATGTTTGAGTTTGGGTACAGAAACAATAATTTTATTGAATCTACATTTAAAGACGCTTTAAACTATATAGAACAAAAAAAAGAAATAAAATGAAAAAAGAAACACTTGACGAAGTTGCTGAAAGATGCTTTGAAGAGATGAAAGTCTTAAATCCTAGAGGAGGTATTAAAGAGTTTATTAGAATGGCTGTTAATTTTGGAGCTAAATACCAACAAGAACAAGACAAGAATAGTTATAGTGAGAAAGACATGAGAAAGGCACACTCTATAGGTTGGGTAACAAGAGAAAGATTTGATGATTTATCTCCTGAGATAATATACCCTAAAGGCTTAGATTATGAAGAAAAACAAGATTATGCTTTTAATTTATGGTTTAACAAATTTAAAAATAAATAATAATGAAAAATATATTTGAAGTAATCAGAGGAACTGTTTATCCTTTTGACGTATTAGTTAGTATTAACCAAACAGATGATGAATTTTATTCAGAAGTTGGGCATTTATCAGATGATAATTTAGAAGAAGTATTTTTAAATTTAGATGAAACAGTATTAGCAAGGTCTTATTTTACAAAAAATAACGTTAGCATAGTTAGGTTTGTGAATATTGACAAAGATGATATACCACACGGTTTAATTTCACACGAGGCTTTACATATTACTTCTTATATGTTGAATAAAGTTGGTATTAATTTCAACTTTGAAACAGAAGAAGCTTGTGCTTATTTATTGCAATACATAGTTGATAATATTTATTTAATAATTAAAAAACAACAAGATGAAACAAACAGCAGTAGAATGGTTAATTGAAAGATTAATGGATGGTCAAGTGGATAATAAAATGTTAGCACAAGCCAAAGAAATGGAAAGAGAACAGCAAAGTTATAGTGAGGAAGATATGAGAAAAGCTATTCAAGAAACAATTACCTTAATGAGGTACAAAGCTACCGAATTTAGAGAGCACGAAAATACTGTAATTAAAAAATTTAAAAAGAAATAAGATTATGAAACAAGAAACACTTGAAGAAGTTGCTGAAAGATTGGTAAAAGAAACTACGCTATATGGAAGTCAAGAAGCAACTATTGGTAGCAGTGCTAGAAGTTATTTTGAAACAGAGTTAAGATGCGTATTGATGGGAATGAATTGGCAACAAGAAAGAAGTTATAGTGAGGAAGAAGTGTTACCTATTGTCGAGTATATCCAATGGGTAATAAGAAAGGTAGACAGAGGAGACACACCTGAAGAAATTGTCAGGTTACTATTATTTAATAGAGATAAAATTGAACAATTTAAAAAGAAATAATGGAAAAAGGTAAAACTTACACTGAAAATGAACTAGGAGAAAAGAATCTTCTTGAAAGAGAAATAAGATTTATCTTTAACAGAGATTTTGTATCTAAGTCTTTAGTTACAGCAGGTAATAAATTAATAAAAAAATGGAAAAAAATAGTGGAATGGGAAGAAGACACCACTCCATTTTTAAAAGACTAAAATTATGAAAAAATTATTATTATTAGGAATGTTTGCTGTAATATCTTGTAGTAAACCCGAGAGTGAAGAAGTTAAGACTGATTGCAATTGCGATAGAATAGTAGAGATAGTTAACTACAATATTGTAGGAAATGCACAAAGTCCTGCACTTAAATATTACAGTAATTACACAACAATAAATGATTGCACTCAAATACAAAGAAGCAAAACAAGTAGTACAACAAACAAAAGTTTAATTCCTAAAAAAGGACAATGTAAATAAGTTATGAAAATAGAAAACGGAAAATGGGTTGATCAATATGGTGAACGTGTTGATAATTTTAACATTGCAGAACTTGTAGATATAGGAGAAAAAGTTGAAGCTATGTATGGTGATAAAATTACATATGACAGAATAAGTCTTATTTCTTCTATAAGAAACTTAACAAGTAGACAAGAAAGTGATGTAGCTTATTTATTAGAACAAGAGGGATTATTAAACAAACTAGCAGGATATTAGCTATGGAACCAAAAGATTTAATAAGTAAAGAAATGTTAGGGTTTAAGTTTAACAGAGGAAGTATTCCAGATTTTGTACATTTTATGGAAGACCTTGTAGGAAAAAAAGGAAAAATAATCAATGCATCAACAACATCTTGTTCAGTAAGATTCCCTGGTGAACGTCACAGTTGGTCATATCCCTATCCTCAAATACTTGAACACCTAGTTGAAAATCAAAAAGAAGAAGAAATAGATTTAAAAGAGTTATTTGAACAAATTAAAAATTTAAAACCATGACATTAGGACAACAACAAGATGAAATAGCAAAGGTAGTAGCTGACTATTTCGATAAATATGCATTAGATTGTATACCAGTAGATGTAGTAATCAAAGAAAGAGACCACATTATATATATTGGAACAACAATATTATGTACTAAGTGGGAAGTAGGTTATCTAGGAGGAGATTTTGCAAGTGCAATAGTTAATAATAATCTTAGTGAAGCATTTGGAAGAGCTGATCATATTAATGTACATTGTATAAGGTTTTATTTAACGTTAATGTATAACGTAGGAATGCCTACAATTTTACTTCAATAGTTATGTGGTATATATTAGACGAAAACAATAAACCTGTAAAATCTACTTCTGTAATAGAAGCAGCTGAATGGTTAGACAAGAATCCAGAGAGAAAAGCAGTTAAACAAGAACACATTGGTGATGTATTTGTATCAACAGTGTTTCTTGGACTGGATCATTCTTTTGAGAGTGCTACACCAACGTTATGGGAAACTATGATATTTGGTGGTGAACATGATCAATATATGGATAGATATACATCTCATAAAGATGCTCTTGAAGGACATCAAACAGCGTTAAATCTTGTAAATAAAGTAATGGAAAAAGAGTTTATACCTTACGCTTGACTTTTTGGTATAGTATTTGCTATATAATATGTATGACAACATACATTTATACACTAGAACATCCTATAACTAATGAGATTAGGTATATAGGTAAAACAAATAGTCCCGAAAGAAGATTACACCATCATTGGACTGTTGGGCATAAGTCAAATAATAAAACAGGCAATTGGTTAAAAAGTTTAAAGAAATTAAAACTTAAACCTATAATGACTATAATTGATGAAACTACTGATAATTGGCAACAATTAGAAATGTATTGGATAAGTCAATTTAAAACTTGGGGATTTAAGTTAACCAATCATACAGATGGTGGAGAAGGTGCTTATGGTGGAGGGCAATGGAATAATATACCAGTAACAGCTTTTACTAAAGAAGGAATATTAATTAAATCTTTTGAGTCACAGAAACAATGTGCTCAATATTTTAATACTACACCATGTAATGTTAAAGCTGTAGTTAGTGGTAAAAACATTTTAATGTTAAAAAAATATCAAATAAAACTTGGTATTTTAAAAGAAAACATTAATTCTGCACCAAAGTATAAATCTTATGAATGGATTAACAAACCTGATAATCATTGGTTATCTAAACAAATAAAATGTATTGAAGATGGTTTAGTTTTTAATTCTCAAACAGAAGCTGCTAAACATTACAATATATCAGTAACAACAATTAATAATATTATAAATGGAAGAAGTAAAAAAACAAAGAATGGAAAGTCTTTTTATTCCTTATGAAATTGCATTAGCTTTAAAAGAATTAGGATTTGAAAGTCCATATCCAATAGGAGGGTATCAAGGTGGTAAAGTATTTTATTACGAAAAAGGTGAACTATATTATGATGGCAGACCAATGTATAGTTCAGATGCTCATTCAGGTCAACTATTAGCACCACTTTACCAACAAGCGGCACGATATTTGTATATTAAATCAAATAACAAAATTAATATACAATTAAATGGAAGTGATGACACTGAAGAACTTAGTAGAAAAATTAAACAAGGAATCCAAGATTTGCGGAATCTACAAAATAACAAGTCCAACCAATAAAGTTTATATAGGTCAATCTAATAATATTAGAAGAAGAATATTAACTTATTTTGAACCTAAAGGAGGTTCATCACAAGTTAGATTAAAAGCTTCATTTAATAAACATAGTATTGACCTACATAATATTATTATACTTGAAGAATGTGAAGAAAGTTTGTTAAATAAAAAAGAAAGATACTGGCAAGAACATTATAATGTACTTAGTAAATATGGACTTAACTGTAAAATGACAACAACTTTAGATAAATCAGGTAGATTAAACGATAAAACAAAAAAGTTAATTGGTAGTAAAACTAAAGGAACTACTAAAACTTGTCAGTCTACTATGAAAAAAGTTTATCAATATGCAAAAGATGGGACATTTTTACAAGAGTATGTCTCATTAAGAGAAGCTGAAAGACAAACTGGAGTACATGCTTCGTCTATTGGACATTCTATTAAAGGCAGAGGTTATTCTAAATCTGCTGGAGGTTATTTATGGAGTTATGACAAACTACAATTTCATAATGGATATATAGGACAAATTGGTAAAATGATTCAACAGTTTACTTTAGATGATACATTTATAGAAGAATTTGAATCAATTTGTAGTGCAGCAAAACAACTTAATATAAGTAAATCAGGCATCATTAGATGCTGTAAAGGTAAACAAAAACAATGTGGCGGATTCACTTTTAAATACATAACAAATGAAAATATTTAAAGAATTAAAAAAACTTGGTTACATACATTATTCTGCTACTACAATAGAAGAATTAGATGACTTACCATTAAATAGTGCTGAAAGAATTTCAGAACAGGCTTTGGTTTTGAGATGGTTTAGAGAGAAGTATGATTTACATGGAAAGGTAGGAATATATCATTTCATCGAAAATACTTACTGTTATAGTATAGTAAGTAAAAATGCACCACATTATATTCATAAAGAAAGTCAATTTGAAACCTACGAAGAAGCAGAACTTGAATGTCTTAAAAAATTAATATCAATTGTAAAATAAAACAAACATGGCAAAATTAAACAAAGAAGCTCAAGAGATTATAGATAAAGCTAAAGAAAATCTATACAGAGAAGAGATCTACATCAATGATAGACATGAATATGATTATCACAAACTAGATGCATCAATAGATGCTACAGTGCATACATTGTATTATAGTGATGATTTTGAATGGACTGATGGTCTTAAGAAACAAGTGGCTATGCAATTAGTAGATACTGGTAATGGTATACAGATTATTGGTATCACTACTAAAAAAGAGATTAGCTATTTAGAAGCTGAACATCTTCATATATTGTTGAGACTAGCTAGTCAAAAATGTATTTACCAAATTGTAGAACCATCACCTAAAAAAGAATTCTAATGTGGTATCCAGCTGAATTATCATTGTCAAGCTACCTTCCTGATGAATTAGAGGAAGGTATGCTTTTCGCTAACAGGATATCTGTTGGTGTAATAGAGCCTTATATTGAGCTATTTGAGCTCGAAGAGATACCAGAAGACCCTGATGCATTTATGTCTAAACACGGAGCTCCTGTGTCATTAGTTATTGTTGATAGTGATGGTGATATTATTGCTACACATGATGAAATTGCTTGGTGGGATGAAGGAGATGATGTAGATGAACTCAGAGACATTACATTAGATGACATTAATCTAATAGCAAGAGAGTGGGAAGGAGCTTTAGTAATAGAAGTAGATGATGAAACTGAAGACTATATACTAATTGAAGGTAGAGTGGTAATTAGTCTTGATCAAGAAGATATTAATGATTGGGATGAAACATTAGACGAAGGACTAGAAGAAGAATAAATAATTTTGATTATATTTGTAACCCTTTAATTTAAAACTATGAATTATATAATATGTAAAAATAAAAAACCATTTGAAGCTATAGGAAAATATAACTATTGTACATTAGAAGATATGGTATTACCTGATACTATAAGTATTGATACAGAAACTACAGGGTTACAGTCGAGAAATTGTGATATTTTTTGTGTACAAATAGGAACAGGACTAGATAATTATATTATTGTTATGTATAATGACAATTACGAGTTTTTTGATCTTGTTCCTTATATACAAAATAAAACATTAATAGGTCATAATATATTATTTGACTTAGGATTTATGTATAAGTATAATTTTTATCCTGAAAATGTTTTAGACACTATGTTAGCTAGTAAAATCTTATATAATGGAGGTGTTGATGATAATTATACTCCATATAGACATGATTTTGGTTCTGTTATGAAAAGAGAACTTGATATTTTATATGATAAAACAGATCAAAAAAACATTAATATAGTTAAACTTAGTCAACAAAGTACAATAGAATATTCTTTTAATGATGTTGATAAACTTATTGAACTACACAATGCTTTAATGGTTAAAATTAATTTAGGAGGGTTTACAGAAACATATAATTTACATTGTAGATATATTAAAGCTTTAGCTTATATTGAGCAATGTGGACTTCCTATTAGTCCTAAAGCATGGAAAGATAAAATGATTGAAGATGTTAATAATACATTAAAATGGAAACAAATAATAGAAGAATACATTTATGATAATCTTCCACAGTTTGCTAATAACCAAATTGATATGTTTGATGATAAAAAAAGAATTAATGTTTCTATTAGTTCTCCTTTACAAATGATTAAAGTGTTTAATTCTTTAGGAATTAAAACAAAAGATAAAGATGGTAAAGATAGTATAGGGGAAAACATCATAAGTAAATCAAAACATGAGTTTGTTAAAATGTGGCTTAATTATCAAGAAGCTAATCACAGAGTAACAACATTTGGAGATAGTATATACAAGCAAATAGAAAATGAACGTATATATACTAATTTTAATCCAATGGTAGATACAGCTAGATTATCAACTAGAAAAGGAAATATAAATTTCTTAAACTTTCCTTCTGATAGTATAACTAGAAAATGTTTTAAAGCTAATAAAGGCAATGTAATTATTGTATGTGATTATAGTGGGCAAGAAACAGTTGTTGCAGCAGATCTATCAGGAGATGCAGCTATGACAGCTTCAGTAGTTAATGGGGATGATTTGCATTGTGCTTTCGCTAGAATATTATTTCCAGAACTAAAAGATTTGGATGATGATACAATTATAAAAAAACATAAAGATAAAAGACAATCAGCTAAAAGTCCAAGATTTGCTTTTCAATATGGTGGTTCAGCATACACTATACATCAAAATGAGGGAATTCCTCTTGATGAAGCATATAAAATAGAAAATGCTTTTAAAGAATTACATGAAGGCTTGTATACATGGGGAAATACAGAATTTGAAAAAGCTATTAAACAAGGCTATATAGAATCTGCTGATGGTTGGAAACTAGCTCTTCCTAAATTTGATAAGTTTAAAGAATACAAAGATAAAGTTGAAAATATAACAAAAGAACAATGGCAAATGTATAAACAAGGAAAACTTGATTACAAAAAAAAATTTGATGAAAAAGAAAAAGGAATAACTTATAAATATATATTTCCTAAATCTGTAGATTTTTATGTTTCTAAAAAAACTGAAGTAAGCCAATTCTTTAAACTTAAATCAGAATATCAACGTTTATGTTTAAATAACCCTGTTCAAGCTCGTTCAGCCCATCAATTAAAAAGAGCTACAGTTATGCTTTTTGATTGGATATTAGAAAATGGATATATTAATAAAATTAAAATTGTTAATACAGTACATGATGAGATTATTGTAGAATGTGAAGAAAATTTAAAAGAAATAGCTAAAGAAGCTATACAATCTTCTATGTTAGAAGGAGGTAATTATTATTTAACTAACTTAAAAATAAAAGCAGATGCAAACATTGGGGAATCTTGGGGTGAGGCCAAGTAAAATAAATCGCACAAACATTACAGAACATCTAATTGAATACCAATTATCATTGATTGGTTTAACAATAAAAGATGTAGAAGGGGATGAAAAATGGTATTATAACAACACATTAACACCAGAACAGCATGATAAACTTAAAGCTTATGCTATTCCTCTATTAAAGAAAATATTTAAATTTAACAAAAGTAAAGCAGAATCAACATTCGGATGGTTTGACTTACAACACGGGTTGAGAATTAAATTTTAACAATTAAAACTAGAAACTATGAACTATTATTTTATTATTATTGTATGCCTGATTGTATTTATAGTGTGGATGTATTTTGCCACAAAGAACGCTCCTGAAGAGGAAGATAAAGTGATAAATGTTACATTTAACATCAATACAGAACCTGAAGAAATTAAAGAGATTCCAGCTGTAAAAACTAAAAGACCTGTTGGAAGACCAAAGAAAAATATTGTATAATGAACTGGTTTGAAGATTGTGAATATCCCAACGATCATATATATGCTATGGAGAGATACAAAGATGTAGTTGATTCATGGTATAAATGGGAAGATGAACAGGAGTCTAAGAATAGATTACCTGCAATTATTAAAATAATAACAGTAAATGAAGCTAACAATCAACCCTCAACAGTTCGAGGAGCTCATCAAACGAAGTTACAATCTTGATATAATATATCTACTAAAGCTGATAGACGAACAATATGACATATCTCCCTTGTATAAGGATAGTATGAAGATTGCTTCTGTCTATCAGTCTTTAATAAGAAAGGGACTGATAACAGAGAATGATGATAAGCTCACAACACTAGGCAAAGATCTTATAACATTTGTAGATACTAAGACTAGTGCAAAGATTATAAAGAGAAGACCTGCCACTACAGATTTTGAAGAGTGGTGGAAGACTTATCCAGGTACAGATGAATTTACTTACAAGGGTAAAACATTCAAGGGTACAAGAGCTTTACGTAAGAATAAAGATGAATGCAGATTGAAGTTTGACAAGATTATTCTTGAAGGAGAATATACAGCTCAACAGCTTATAGCTGCTCTCAATTTTGAAATCTTACAGAAGAAAGAAAGTTCAATTGCTAGTAATAGAAACTCACTTACATTCATGCAAGGCAGTGAACCTTATTTAAATCAAAGAGGGTTTGATGCTTATATTGAATTGATGAGTGAAGGTGCAACAATAGATGTTGCTCCAAATAAACCAACAGAAGGTACAGACATATGAGTTTTGATATATTAAACACAGAAATAAATAATGGTTTATCTGGTAAAAATAGTGGTATTCCTATGGGGTTCACTAGATTAGATAAATATGTAGGATTAAGAAAAAGAATATTTACAACTGTATTTGGGGGAACGGGTACAGGTAAAACAGCATTTGTACACAATGCTTATATATTAAGACCTTTTGATTATCTTCAAAGTAATCCTAAATCTAAAATCAAAATGAAAATTATACTTTTTTCTATGGAAAGAAGTAAAGTTTATACTCTTGCCAAATGGCTTAGTAGAAAAATATTTGTAGATCAAGGAATATTAATTCCTATTCCTAAATTATTAGGATGGTGGGAGACTAAATTAACAAAAGATGAACATGATCTTATTTTACATTATAAAGATTACATAAATGAACTTTGCGAGTTTGTAGATATAATAGAAGGGGCACAAAATCCAACTGGAATTTACAAATATGTTAAAAACTATGCTGAAAAAAATGGAAAATTTGAACAAAAAGATGAGTTTAATAAAATTTACATTCCAAATGAATCTAATGAATTAGTTATTCCGATTATAGATCATTACGGTTTAACAAAACCAGAAAAATCTATGAATAAAAAAGAAGCAATAGACAAAGTTAGTGAATATTGTCAATGGTTTAGAGATAGTTTGGGATATAGTCCAGTAGGAGTTTCTCAAATTAATAGAGATATAAGCTCTTATATGACAAAAAACATACAATCTTTTGAACCTTCCTTAGATCATATTAAAGAATCAGGTAGACCTGCGGAAGATAGTGATATAGTGATAAGTCTTTTCCAACCATCTAGATATAAAACTGAAGATCCTTCTTATAAAGTTAGTAATTTTGTTGATCCTGTAAGTGGAGGAGATTATTTTAGAGGATTAAAAATTCTTAAAAACTCATACGGAGAAGCAGATTTAAGATGTGGAATGGCTTTTATGGGGTCTACTGGAATGTTTACTGAACTACCTAAAGCAAAAGACATGACTGATTTTGATTATCAAACATTATTTAATAATAGTTATTTTTTAGAATAAGTTTGATTATATCATTTTTATATTATATCTTTACTTTATGGTAAGAATAAATTATAAAGAAAAAGAATTAATTGGAAAATTGATTTTTTTAAAAGATGTTGAAAATACAACTCCTAGAAAAGCCTTGTTTATATGTCCTATTTGCAGTAATCAATTTAATACTGATATTAGTAGAGCAAAATTAAATAGGGTTGTTTCTTGTGGTTGTTATAGAAAAGAAAATTCTAAAAAATTACATTTTAAACATGGTCATTCTAAAGATAAGAAAATGTCTAGTGAATATGTAAGTTGGCAAAGAATGATTCAAAGATGTCAAAATTTAGGATATGCAAATTATCACAATTATGGAGGAAGAGGAATAACTGTTTGCGATAGATGGAAAAATTCTTTTGTATTTTTTTTAGAAGACATGAAAGAAAAACCTTTTAAAAATGCTCAGTTAGATAGAATTAACACTGATGGTAACTATGAGCCTAGTAATTGTAGATGGGTTACTTGTAAAGAAAATTCAAGAAACAGAAAAAACAATTTAGTTATTGAGTGGAATAATCAGAAAAAAACACTATCAGAATGGAGTGAAATTTTAAATATAAATAAAAATACACTTAGAGATAGAATATATTCTACAAAATGGACATTAGAAGAAGCTATGTCTACTCCTCTATTAAAAAAAGGAGAAAAAAGAAATTACTAATAAATCATATTTTTTCTTAGATGATGAATACAAAATAATAAAGTATGAAAAAAAGTATTAGAGACCTCAGACAGGAGGAATTTGCAAAGGTTTGGCTTAAGAGTAAACATGGAATACTCTTGCTCGCTCCTAGGTTCGGAAAATGTAGAACTAGTATACTAGCTCTAGAGAAACTAAAACCTAAAAGCATTCTTATTGCCTATCCAGATAATAAGATTAAAGAATCTTGGCAGAGTGATTTTGTTGATCTTGGGTTTGATGACAGCATTGTCACATACACAACCCATCTATCATTAAAGAAGTATTCTGATAAGAAGTATGATGTTGTTATTATAGATGAGATACATTTGCTTAGTGAAGCTCAAATAGAAGTGTGTAAGGATTTGTTTGATATTAACAAAAAGATTCTTGGTCTCACAGGTACATTAGCCAGTGATACAGAAAGAACCCTAGAAGAAGAACTTGACATACATGTAATAGCTCACTATCCAATTGAAAAAGCAATTGAAGAAGGAGTGATTGTAGATTATGAAATACATGTAATAAGAGTGCCTTTGGATAACAAAGTGATGCAAGATTACAAGGGTAAGATGAAAACTGAGAAGAAGCACTACGATGGTATTAGTTGGGTGATCAACAAAATGCAAAATAGTGGAGGTGATACAATGTTTATGCGTCTAGCTAGAATGAGAGTTATTCAATCATCCCTAGCCAAATCTATGGCTACAAAGAGACTTTTGGCTGCACATAAAGATGAGAGAGTGTTAGTATTCTGTGGTACCACTGCTGTTGCTGATAATCTAGGTATTCCTTCCTATCATAATAAGTCTAAAGAGAAACAGATCTTTGAAGACTTTGCTGAAGGAGCAGGTAATCATCTAGCTGTTGTAAAGATTGGTAATACAGGTGTGACATACAAACCTCTTGATAGAGTGATAATAAACTATTTTGACAGTAATGCAGAAAACTTAGCTCAGAAGATAAATCGATGTATGGCTATGGAATATAACACTCCTGATAAGAAAGCTCACATTTATATTATCAGTTCTGATGAATCTGTAGAGCTTAAATGGTTAAACAAAGCACTAGAATTCTTTGATAAAAATAAGATAAAATACTTGTAATCAAAAAGATTATTTCGTATCTTTATAGAATGAAAATAACTAAATAAATTAAAATTAATGAAAGAAGAAGAATTAAAACTACCAGATGAAGTAAGTAAAGTGAGTAGTAGTGCTCCTAGGGATCTTGTTATTATAGGTCAGCCTAAAATAGGTAAAGGAACTATATTAGGAGATTTTACCACTAAAAACAATGCACTTGTATTAGATCTTGAAAAAGGAGGATATGAATACATTGCTGCTAGAAAAATGTCTACTTATGTAGGACAAGAAACAACTAGATGGGAAAGTTTTCAAAATTTTATTAAATATAGAAAACTATTGTTAGAAAATGCAGGAAAATATGATTATCTAATAGTAGATGGATTATCTGATTTAGATGATTTATCTGATATTGGAGGAACATTAGCTTACCAAAAATCAATAATTGGTAAAAAGTTTAATAGACCTAACGGAGATCCTTCTTTAGAACCTTATAAACCAACTGATCCAGAATGGAAATCTGTTCTTACACTTCCTGAAGGAGCTGGTTATATGCACACTAGAGGATGGTTTTTACAACAAATTGAATTCTTTAGACAAATAGCTCCTTATAGAATATATGCAGCTCACGTAGCTGATAAATACATTAAGGATAATGGTAAAGAAGAAGTTGTAGGATCTGAAATATCTTTAACAGGAAAATTAAAAAGTATATTTGCTTCTAAAGTGACAGCATTATGTAAACTTGTTTCTGAAGGAGATGAAAGATACTTAAATTTTGATGTTCAGAATGACAGTATTATAGCAGGAAGCAGAAGTCCTAAGTTAAAAGGAAGGATTATGATTTCTAAAAAGAATAAACAAGAAGAAATTGAAACCTATTGGGATCAAATTTATAAAGACTAATGTATGTTTTGTATTTATTTATTTTCAGATGAGTTTGGTGTACCTAAATATGTAGGTAAAGCTAAATGTTTTAAGACTAGAGTTAAACAGCATGTTAATAGAGATAGATTTAGATATAAATCTCATTTTTATAACTGGTTGAACAAACAAATATCTGAAAGTAAAGAATACTTCATTGATGTTTTAGAAGAAGTATCTCAAGAAAATCATAAAGAAAGAGAAAAATATTGGATAAAACACATTAAAGAAAATGGATACAAGTTAACAAATATGACAGATGGTGGAGATGGAAATAACAATCAAGTTTTTACAGAAGAATCTAAAGAAAAAAGAAGACAAAAAATGCTTGGTCATAAATTATCTGAACATACTAAAAAGTTAATATCAGAAGCACATAAAGACAAGATAGTTTTAGAATCTACTAAACAAAAATTAAGAGAAATTAACTTAGGAAAACCTTGTCCAGAACATGTAAAGAAATTATTGTATAAAGAAGTAAATCAATATACATTACAAGGAAATTATATTAAAACTTTTAAATCTTTAACAGAAGCTTCAGAAGAAATTGGTTGTAGAAAGTCTACACTATCTAATGTAATTAAAACAAAAACGATAAAGAAATTTAAAGAATTTCTTTGGGATTATAAAACTTAACAAATTATTATAACGCTTAAATAAATAGAAATTATGAATGAGTTTCCAAGAAGAATTCAATTAGACAAATTTGTCTCAGCAGAAAAAGCTATTTTTGATGCAATTCAAGAAATTGAAAAACTGCCACCAAGTCCAATTTTAACTGATGCAATAGTATTGTTATCAAAATCAAAAGATTTAGTTTCTGATTATGTGGATAATGAATATATTAATTCAATAAAAAATGAATAGTTATTAAAAAAGTTGGTCTAATATTTGGAAATGTCAAATATTATATTTACTTTTAACAAATGAAAACAACATTTATATATTCTTTATCTGATCCTGATACTAATGAGATTAGATATATTGGAAAAGCTAACAATTTAAAATATAGATTGTGGTCACATCTTCATGAAGCAAAACATGATCTTAGAAATCAACATAAATGTAATTGGATAAAATCTCTTTTAAAAGAAGATAAAAAACCAGTTATAGCTATTATAGAAGAAGTTTCTATAGATAATTGGCAAGCTCGTGAAATTTATTGGATATCACAATTTACTACTTGGGGTTTTAATTTAATTAATAAAACAAAAGGTGGTGAATGTGGTATAATATCAGAAAACTGTAAAAAAGCATTAGCTCTTTCTAAAAAAAGAGGGCATGTTAAAGGAACATTTAAACATTCAGAAGAAACTAAAGCTCTTATAAGAGCAAAAAGAGCTCTTCAAGTTATAACAGAAGAACAAAAAATAAAAGTGTCTGAAAAAATGTTAGGTGTTAAAAAATCTGATAGCCATAAAGAAAATATATCTAAAGGAAGAAAAGGTATGAAGTTTAGTGAAGAACATGTA
>Ga0247722_10000034_pt1 | contig 98472 bp, 89 predicted proteins | sample MSEWelMarce3H_FC_FD_189094 | JGI IMG/M metagenome (GOLD analysis project Ga0247722, IMG submission 189094) | Subsurface sediment microbial communities from gas well in West Virginia, United States - MSEEL Well Study Marcellus 3H_FC | ecosystem: Environmental > Terrestrial > Deep subsurface >...
CCTTTCAGGGGGTTAGGGGGTATGCGGTAGGGCGGTTTATTTTAATTACTGTGTTACTCATTTTTTTATCCACTAACGGTTATATTTCTCTTTGAGTGCTTCGTAGAGAACATCATCGTCTGATATACCCGTTGGGGGATATGGGCGATAGTATTTTAGCTTAAGTTGAAGCAGAGTATTCTCCGGGTGTTTTTCAGCAAGCATTTTTAATTCGATGTATGTTGGGTCTTCGTTTAAGATCATTGTTTTTTTATGCTCTTCTTGACTTAAGGATGGAATTACCTGGCTGGCGCTCTATTCGTTATTTAATTTCAAAATTTCCTGAATAATATTGTCTGCAATTCTAAAATCAGTTTTCAATAATTTGTTAATCAGGGGTTTCACTTTTGGGATGATTGACATTTGTTTAGCTTTATGAATCACACCAAGAGCACCGGTTACTTTAAAATGTAATTGAGTTGCTAATTTTCTGGCTTTTAAATCATCCAATAACAATGTTACATCTTCGAATTCAGCAGCTAATGCTATTGCACTTGCTTCGGCATAGTCAACCTGTGTTTCAAGAAACTTTTGGTATTTTGTATCCCTTACGGATTGAATTTTTACCCAATCAGGGAGTTTTTCACCAAATTCCTCAGCGATTTCGGGGGTTGTTATTAATTCTCCATATACTTTTTCTAACAAACTGAATTCATCAATTTTGTGAAAAAGAATAAGTGTGCTTGTATCAGAAATTACAATTCTATGCATTTGCTATATCTGAATGTAAATCAGTTATTGAATCGCTGAAAACCGATACTCCATATTTCCCAAGCATTTCTATGAAAGCTCTTTTGGATAATCCAACTATTTCTGCTGCCTGACCGGCTGATAATTTGGCTTCCTCATATAGTTTTGAAGCAACTATCATTGAAAAGTCATAATCTTTTAAATCAAGACCATCAGGAATATTTAATTGAACTGTTCTCATAATTGGTTTTTTTCAAAGTATCACAATACTAATATTGCGTCACATTATGTATGATTAATTAAAGGTAAGATATAATTCTAATATTCAAATACTTTAGGCGCAGCCTGGTTTACTGAGGCGGTAGATCTTGGAGAGGTTTTCTATTTTGATTACTGTATTGCTCAGGTTTTTCCACTAATGTACTATTGGCCCTTCGGGCGGTTGCTTCGCAACGTTTTGAGGAACCGCGAATTAAACGAATTAGGCGAATTTTTTAACAGCTTTGCTGTTTATTAAACCGCTTTGCGGTTTGTTAATTCGTACAATTCGTTTAATTCGCGGTTTATATTTAGCGTTAAGAAAATCATTTTGTTTGTCGTTCTTTCACAATGCGTTGATAATCTAATGAAATCTTTCCAAAATTTACAAGTATTCCAAGCTTAAAGCCAGTTGTCTTAAGGTAGTTGAATATTTGTGCTTCATGAATGTTATCAAATTCTGTTACAGCTTTTGTTTCAATAATTATTTTGTCGTAGCATATGAAATCTGCGGTGTATTCTTTTTTTAGGGTGTGGTTCTTGTAATTTACTTTTAGAGGAGCTTCCCGCTGGTAGGGGATGTTTCTGTTTTGAAATTCTATTTCCAAAGCCTCCTGGTAGATAGCCTCGAGGAAACCAGGGCCAAGTACTCTGTGTACTTCCATTGCGGCACCAATTATTTTGTAGGCTTCATCCTTGTAGAGGATTTGATTTTGGGATAGGAGGTCAGGCATGATTTTTAGGATTTTGGGTTTTTACTAATTGTTTTTTGCACTGCGTGCGGCTTGTTGCTTCGCAACGTTTTTTTGTCCACGAATTTCACGAATTAATAGAACTGCAAGCAGTTCTTGAATAATGTTACTTTGCAACATAAGGGCCGTAGGCCAATAATTCTTAACGCTCGGCTCTGCCGCTTGCTTGCAAGAATTTGTGTAATTCGTGGACCCCAAACCAAACGGCACAGCCGTTAAATATTTTATTTGTGGACTCATTTTAAGCCCCTCTAACGGTTATATTTCTCTTTGAGCGCTTCGTAGAGAACATCATCGTCTGATATACCCGTTGGGGGATATGGGCGATAGTATTTTAGCTTAAGTTGAAGCAGAATGTTCTCCGGGTATTTTTCGGCAAGGGACTTCAATTTGGTGTATGTTGGGTCTTCGTTTAGGCTCATTAAATTTGATGTTTGGAATTTAATGGTGAACTATTCTTTTTATTTTTGTTTCTAAATCAGGCAATGTGGTATTAATTATTTGCCAAACTTCTTCTGCATCAATTCCGAAATAGTTGTGAGCTATAATGTTTCTAAAGCCCCGGATTTTAAACCAGTCAATTTCTGATTCTGAAGAATGCTTGAAGTTTTCGGATAGTCTCTCAGCCATTTCTCCGATAATGATGAAATTCATCAGTGCAGCATCGAATGTTTTTGATTCACTGAAGAAGTCGTCCGAATTAGAGCAATCAACAGAGTACTGCTTAATTTTTTCGATGGATTCTAAGATATTAAGCAAACAGGCAAAATCCTTATGAGAACCATTAAACATATTTGATTTCTGAAAGAATCTGGTTTTTAAAGATTGGTTTTATGTATTTTATACGGCAAATATCAACAGGTCTGTTAAATTTCTTCTGTATCTCTTGCTTGAGATTGAGCTTAAGCGAATATAAATCAGGAGTGTTAGGTTCAAATTCAATTGCAATGTCAATATCGCTATCAGCTTTTTGATCTCCACGAGCCACTGATCCGAATAATCCAATCTGAGTCAGATGATAATCTCTGCTCAATCTTTCTTTATTGGCTTGCAAATAGTTTAATATTTTACGGGTGTCTACCATATACAATAGTATTTATTGGTTAAATATATGGAATTTTTGCATTCGTTTAAACTTTTGTAATTATCTGATAAAAAACTAATATGATAATTTAAAAATCTGTGTTCATCTGCGTCATCTGCGGATAACAAAAAATCGCGAAGCGATAATAAATTTTTGCGGATTACACTGTATCGATAAAGTTTCTCTCCGTTTTATGAAACACCACGATACCTGCCGTCAACAATATGGTGGCAAAGGCGATGCTGTACCCCAAACTTATCCAGCTGAAGTGACCGGCACCCAGGAAGGCATATTTGAATGTCTCCATGAGGGGGGTGATGGGGTTGGCCAGGATGAGCATTTTTAGTTTGCCATCGGGGATGGTGCTGAGGGGGTAGATCACCGGGGTGGCATACATTAGCAGTTGTACGCCAAACTGCAACAGGAAGGTGAGGTCGCGGTATTTGGTGGTGAGACTGGTAAATATGAGTCCGGCACCCAGGCCGAACATGGCCATTAGTAATACCAACAGTGGTAGTAGCAGGATATAGATATTGGGCTGAACGCTGGCATTTCCCGATATCAGGTAATAGGCATAGACGGCCAGGAAAAACATGAATTGTATTCCGAATTTTATGAGTCCGGAGGATACTTTGGCAAAGGGCATGATGAGCCGGGGGAAATAAACCTTGCCAAAGATGTCGGCATTGTCCTTAAATGTTTTGGAGGTGGTGTTGAAGCTCTCGGCAAAGTAATTCCAGAGGGTGACTCCGGCCAGGTAGAACAATGCTCCGGGTACGCCATCGGTACTGATCTTGGCGATGTTGCCAAAAACCAGGATGTAGATGGCGGTGGTGAGGATGGGCTGCACCACAAACCAGATGGGACCCAGGACGGTTTGTTTGTAAATGGTGATGACATCCCGCTTAACGAACATGTAGAGCAGGTCGCGGTAATTCCAGATTTCCTTGAAATTGATGTCGAATGCATGCCGCTTGGGGCGGATGATGAGGTCGTAATTTTCAGTCATTGGTATTTATGAGGGGTTGCTTGCGCAACGTTTTTAGGAACCGCGAATTTAACGAATTAAATGAATTTATGCACTGCGTGCGGCTGTTGCTACGCAACTATGGGTTGTCCACAGATGGCACAGATGAACACAGATTATTGGTAATTGATCATTGATAATTGGTCATTGATAATTGGTCATTGATAATTGACTTATGCACTGCGTGCGGCTGTTGCTACGCAACTATGGGTTGTACGCAGATGGCGCAGATGGACGCAGATTTATTGGTTAATAATTCTGTTTACCTTTTTATCGAATGTAAATATGGTAGCATTTTTTTCTTTAACAAAAGCAATCAGAAGAGCATCTGCATAATCGACTCTATTCCCGGCAAAGATTGACAATGCTTTTTTTATGATTTTAGGTTCATTGATTGAAATTGTTGGGTATTCAAACAAATCGAGAAGGGTACTCTTTATAATTTCATCAGGCACCTGATAAACTTTTTGTAATACATACACAACTTCAGCAATAATCTCACCTGGCAAAAACACGTTGTAATTCTCAATAACAGAAGCTGATTTCAGATATTGTTCATCAATGTCTTTTAGGAGATACCGGAGTATGTAATTGGCATCAATGATTTTCATACTTATCTTTGACGTGTTTTTCCCAGGCTGTTTTTTCTTCAGCTACTTTATTGGATGATGCAAATCTCTTCAGGCTACCGGCTGCTTTATATTCCTTATTCTGTGAAGAGTCATTAGTATTGTTATTGTCCTCCAGGAGCAGGATAACTCTTACTTTTTTACCATTTTCAAGATATCCGGAAATGTTTTCCGGAACTGTAATGGTTTTATTTTTTAGGTTTGATGTGAATTCTACTGCCTTCATTTGTCATCTTTTTATCAAAGATAATGATATAATTACTGCGGTGCAATGTGGTTGTCCGGGCACTTTTTTTATTTTAGTATCACTCATTTTCCCACTGATTGTTTTTTTGCCTTGCGTGCGGCGGTTGCTTCGCAACTATGGGTTGTCCACAGATGGCACAGATTTACACAGATTATTGGTAATTGATCATTGATAATTGACTTATGCCCTGCGGGCGGCGGTTGCTTCGCAACTTTTTTGGAACCACGAATTCTTGCAAGCAAGCGGCAGAGCCGAGCGACACGAATTAAACGAATCTATGCACTGCGTGCGGCTGTTGCTTCGCAACTTTTTAGGAACCGCGAATTTAACGAATTAAACGAATTTATGCACTGCGTGCGGCTGTTGCTTGCGCAACTATGGGTTGTCCGCAGATGGCAAAGATGAACACAGATTATTGGTAATTGATCATTGATAATTGACTTAGGCCCTGCGGGCGGCGGTTGCTTCGCAACTTTTTTGGAACCACGAATTACACGAATTAAACGAATTTATGCACTGCGTGCGGCTGTTGCTTGCGCAACTTTGGTTCGTCCGCAGATGAACACAGATTATTGATCATTAATCATTGAGTTTCCTCCACGCCTACGGCGCGGTGAGTCACAGTTGGCCCACCTGGAAAAACATATTGTACTACGTTACAAAAATAGGGAAGTTTCGGGGAAAGTGGATAAAAATGGAGGGATATTTGGGATTTGCGGGGGGAAGGGCGGAAGTTCAGAGGGTTAGGAGGTGGCTTGCGACATTTTGTCCACGAATTTATGCACTGCGTGCGACTTGTTGCTTCGCAACTTTGTAGGAACCGCGAATTACACGAATTTTTGCCCTGCGGGTGGCTGTTGCTGCGCAACTTTTTTGGGAACCGCGAATTAAACAAATTCTTGCAAGCAAGCGGCAGAGCCTAGCGAAGCGAATTTTTAACAGCTTCGCTGTTTATTAAACCGCAAAGTGGTTTGTTAATTCGTACAATTCGCATAATTCGCGGTTTATATTCTGTCTTATGAAAATCATTTTGTTTATCGTTCTTTCACAATGCGTTGATAATCTAATGAATTTTTCCCAAAGTTTATGAGTATTCCAAGTTTAAAGCCAGTTGTCTTAAGGTAATTGAATACTTGGGCTTCATGTATGTTATCAAATTCTGTTACAGCTTTTGTTTCAATAATTATTTTGTCGTAGCATATGAAATCTGCGGTGTATTCTTTTTTTAAAGTATGGCCTTTGTAATTTATTTTTAGAGGTGCTTCACGCTGGTAAGGTATGTTTCTTTTTATGAATTCTATTTCCAAAGCCTCTTGATAGACTGCTTCGAGAAAACCAGGGCCAAGTTCGCGGTGGACTTCCATGGCGGCACCGATAATTTTGTATGATTCATTCTTGTAGAGGATTTGATTTTGGGCTAATAGGTCAGGCATTGTATTTGAGTTTTTGGTTTTCTGCTAATTATTTTTGCCTTCGGGCGGTTGCTTCGCAAAGGGTTTTGGAACCGCGAATTTATCGAATTGAACGAATTAGGATTGGCATAGCCAATCAATAGAACTGCCATGCAGTTTTGAAAATTCAAATAATTCGTGACGCTCGGCTCTGCCGCTTGCTTGCAAGAATCTGTAAACCGTACCAATCGCGAAGCGATTATGGTGTTGCTTTGCAATCATGTTTCTCCGACGATGATTATTGCTTGTGCAATTTTGGGTTATCCGCAGATGGACGCAGATGATTGTTGCTTTCCCCAAAAAAAAAGTTTCATTGTTGGTTGTTACTGTCTGAAATATAATTAAGGTGCTTAACATTTTCCACCATGCAAAAGGTCTATATATCTGTGTTTATTTGCTTCATCTGCGGATTATAAAAATCGCGAAGCGATTCATAATTCGTGAACATCGCTGTTAAGAGTTAACAAGTTTTTTAACGCGCTCATCCAGTGCTTTCTGGTCTTTTGTGAAAGCAGCCACGCCGGCCAGTGTGAGGAGCGTGTCGATGGCTGTTTCGCCGCGTGAGATGAGACTTGCCCAGCGGTCGTGCCGTGGTATTTTGCCATCATCGGTGATGAAGAGTTCTTCTATGGGAGTGAGGTGGGGAAAAATATCCGTGATACCCTCTTCCCTGAGAATATCCACCAGTTCCCAGGCCGATTGTGGCGGATTGGCATGGAGTTCCCGGAAGAGGCGTTTTTCGTTTTCGGAGACACTCCAGAGTTTGTCGATTTGAATTTCGGAAGTAGCTACCCCCGGTTCATACACGATGTTGAAATCGTGGTCGGTCATGGGTTGGAAAGGCCCTTTGAGTTTTTCCAGTCCCTCGGTGAGGACTTTGGCGGGGATGGTCATTACATCAATGCCGCACAGTGCAGGGAGTTGAGTATAGTCTCGGATGCTGGCAGCTATGAGTTTGGTTTTCAGGGATAAGTCATGTCTCAGGGTTCGGAGACATTTCTGGGTGTGGTGCACGGTTTTTTCTCCCGGTCCTGATGCATCGCCCAGGTGGTTGTCTTTCATATAGGCTCCGATGCGACCCATGAAAACATTGGTATAGGCCGGTTTAGCCACGAGGGAAGCCAGCATATTCTGTCGTACGCTGAAAAGGAGGGTGAAATTGACAGGAATGCCCATCTCATGCAGTTTACGCGCTCCCAGCAGTCCGGATGGAGACATTGGGACTTTTATCAGAAAATTATTGGGTGCGATATTGTGAAAACGCTGGCCATAATGAACGATGCCATCCACATCATGTGTGACATCGGTATGCAGTTCCACACTTACCATACCTCCATAGCGCTTGACCAGTCGCAGAGCATGCAGTGCGTTGAGCAAAAATGCAATTTCCACGATGCGTTTCTGCGGTGGCAGCTCATCGAAGCGGCCGGCATTTTCTTTGATGATCTTGTCGTATATGCCCTTTTGAACCTCCTTGTTGAGCAGGGTGTTGTTGGTGGTCACTGCACTTACTTCCGGGGTGATGAGTTGGTCAATGGCTTCGATATCGCCTGTGTCGAGCCATATCTCGCTGCCTGTTTCTTTGCAGGCTTTCATCAGCGGTTGTGAAGGATTGGCATTTACTTTTGTGTCATCGAACCGGTTTAGCAACTCCGGTAATATCTGTTCGGGAATGGGTTGTGTACTCATAGCTCTATCGTTTTTAGCCTAAGATAATTAAGATTTGGGAGAAATACAAGAGAGGGAGGAGCATGGGGCATGGAGCATGGAGAATGGGGCAAGGAGAGATGAGGGTTGAGAGTTGAGGGATGAGCTAATAGTTACCTGTTTCGGTGGTTTATTTATATTGTAATTGCATGGATAGCGCATGAGATTAGCCCCGGTCTTTAGGCCGGGGTTTCTTTGAGGTCACAACACTTCCTTGTCAGCCGGCTTTGAGCCGGCTTTTTTAAAAACATCAATTTCTTGAATATTTCCCGAAAAGCCGACTTGAAGCCGGCTCCCCTGATTTGTGTGACGTTTCAAATATTCCCCCGGCTAAATCCGGGGGCTATACTCATCATAAAATCTATGGATCGTAATCATCTCCAGATTTTTCCTTTGCATGATGGAGCCGCCCCGGCGGGGCAAAAGTTTGGAGCAGGGAGCTACGAACTAAAAGCCAACATCATTTTTCCCTTTTCATATCGTGACTCCCGCAATTTCCGTTAAATTTGTAATTCTAATTTTTTGAAACAAGAATTTGAGGGATGATAAGAACCATATATTTACCGGGATTGTTGATGCTGTTGTTGGTTGCGAGTTGCGGACCATCGCAGGAGGAGTTGGCCGGGGAGAAGCTGCAGGAGGCTGAGATGCTGAGCGACAGTGGTAAGTTTAACCTTGCCCGGCTTAAGTTGGATACCCTGATGAGGGAGTATAAAAGCCTCACAGAGCAGGTGGCTGATGCCAAAAGATTGTTGGCAGACATTGACCGGAAAGAAAAAGAGCGAAACCTTGCTTATCTGGACAGCATGATTGCGGTGAAAGAGAAAGAGCTGGAACCTCTGATGAAAAACTTTATCCGTTCCGATGAATACGGTGCCAAACCGATATTGATTCATAAGCGCCAAAGACCCGAAAACAGTTACAATCGTACATTCATTCGGGCGCACCTGAATCCTGAAGGTGAGTTTTATATCTCAAGTCGTTATTTTGGGGATAAGTGGATTCATCACAATCAGATAAAAGTTTATAATGCCGGTGAATCTGTGACTTCTGAAGAGGTCTCCGAGGATGGATTCAACAACCGTCGTTTTGAAGATGGCGGCAGCAAATGGGAGATTGTTAACTATATGAATGGTGCCGACAACGGGGTCATCAACTTTATCGCCACCAATGCCGATCAGCCCCTGAAGGTTCAGTTTATCGGCAAGGGATATTACTACATTGTCATGGAGAAATTCGACAAAGAAGCCATCCGTGATGGCTATGAGACCTCTTTTGTGCTCAAGGAACTTGCCGGTCTGAAGAAAGAGCGGGAGAAGGTGGTGAGGGAGAGGTGAAGGGTTCCGGGTTTTGAGCTTTGAGTTGCTTCGCAACCAGGGGATCCGCAGATGAGCGCAGATTATATAGTTTTACCAGATGAATTGGATTGCGGGTATGGAGTTCCCCTTTCTGGGGGTTAGGGTTTACCCTGTGAAGAATTATACTTCATTGGGGTATGCGGCAGGGCAGTTTTTAAAAGTGTTGTTCCGATAGCTTAATAATTGATTCCTCTCTCCGTTCGGGCGAATTTGTAATCCGACCGTTCTGAACACCTTGGATTTTCAATCCTTCTTTATTGTTCAATTCACAGGCAGAGGCAATTGTTGTTTGATTCCCGCTTTTTATGCAGAACCAGCCCCGGCGGGGCGAAAGTATGGTAGCAAAAGGTTATTTCAATATGTGGTAAAAGCCCCGGCAGGGGTGATACTATTTTTACAGGGGTTAGGGGAAGCTACATCCCCCTCCCTGGGAGGGGCTAGGGGGAGGCCACATTTTACCCGTTCCGTTCCACCTCATCCAAATTAAGAACAAGCATATATCCGATGTGACTGATTCGGAGGTAAAGTTTCTTTTTACCCTGAATCTCTTCCACTTCGCCTTCGATACCTTTGAGGGGGCCGCTGGTGATGGTTACTTTCTCTCCTTTCTTGAGGGTGTCGGACTCCACAGAGAAAGCCAGCTTGTTTTCGACTGTGCGGCGCATGGCTTCAATTTCCCTTTCGGGGATGGCGACTGCCTGTCCTTTGTGGGATACATACGCAACCACCCCGCGGGCATTGAATACATCGCGGTACTGTTGAGGTTTTATTTTTATGAAGATGTAGGAGCTGATGACCGGCACTTCTACCCATTTCTTGCGGTCGCTCCACTGACGTTGCTCACGCTTGAGCGGCAGATAGGTTTCAATGCCTAGCATTTTCAATTCTTCATAAACTTTTTTCTCGGCCCTCGACTTTGTGTAAAGAGCATACCAGCTGGGTTCAGTGTTTTTTTCCAAAATTCCTTCCTTTTTTGACAGGGCGAAAATAGAAAATTTTGTGAGAAGGGGCAAGGGGCCGTTGAGGGTTGAGGGTTGTGGGGCTGTTAGCTCCTGGCTCTTAGCTGATAGGATTAATAGCGGGGTTTTATGGAACTGGTATCATGTCTTTTATGGTGGGGCAGCCGTGTCGGTCAGTCTTATTATAAAACGTTATTTATGAGTGGTATAGATTGTTTTGTTATGAACGTGATTCATGAGATTAGCCCCCGTCTTCAGGCGGGGGATTCTTTGATATCACCACATCTCCACGTTAGCCGGCTTTGAGCCGGCTTCAAAAAAAACACCAATTCCCTGAATATTTCCCGAAAAGCCGGCTCGAAGCCGGCTCTAATGACCTGTGTGGCGTTTTATTATTCCCCCGGCTAAATCCGGGGGCTAAACTCATTATAGAATTTCATGCATCTATCACATAAAATTTTCAATCATTGGTCTCCGGTTAATAGATTGAGATTGCTTCACTACGTTCGCGATGACGGGCTTTTGTAATAGAAATTAGCGAAATTAAAACTCTAAAAAACGTTTCTTTTTGTTGGAAAAAGATATTTTTGTTGATGAGAAAAATATTTAAAAAATGGAAACAAACAAAAACGGACGAATACTTCCCCTTTTTATTTTAAGGACAGCAGTTGGCTGGCTCTTTCTTCACGAAGGACTCTACAAATTGTTTACACCTGGCTGGACGGCTCAGTATTATCTGGCGCAATCGGAGGGACCGCTGCAAGGATTGTTTCAGTGGATGATCTCTAATGAAGTTATTACCGAAATTGCCAATTACGGAGTGGTGATATTACTTGTTGCTACCGGATTGTTGCTGATGACAGGCTTTTTGGAGCGGGTGGCTTCAGCTGTCGGAATGGTGCTGCTGGTATTTTTCTATCTTTCCTATCCGCCATTTGGCGAAATCAGCGATGTGATGGCTGAAGGCAATTACCTGATTGTGGATAAAAATATGATAATGTTCCTGGTGCTGTTGGTGATCTGGAAAATGAGACCCGGGGAGCAGTGGGGACTTGACAGGTGGAGAGCTTAGGTCATGGAGCATGGGGCATGGAGCAGAGAGCATAGCGCATGGAGCGTGGAGCATTTTCGAAAATGAGTACTTCTCGGACAAGCGTAACGTAATAAATGGTACTTTATGGACAGACACTAATTAGCTCTGTCTATAAAGTCGGGGAAATGTCTAACTGAAGCTGTGTCTGGTCAGAAAGTGCCAATTGCAAGGCTTGCGAAGCCGCCAAAAACGGAGTTTACTTGGGTAAATGAGTATTTTGGCGGCAAGCGTAACGCAGCAAGTGGTACTTTATGGACAGACATTTAAAGAACGCAATAAACACACAATAATGAACAGACGAGATTTATTAAAAGGCCTGGCCGGTGTTCCATTTCTGGGGGCGTATGGCTATATATTTGCCGGGAAAATAGCAACTGAAAAAACTGAAGAAGCAAGTGCTTTTCAGAAATTTGTGAGGTCAAAAATATTGCCTTCCGGAAAGAAGCAGTCTGTACAAACCTCCGGAGGGGAAAAAGTGCGGATAGGGCTTGTGGGATTTGGCATCCGGGGCAAACAGCTGATGAAATCGATGGGCTTCATGACCCCTGAAGATATTGACCGGATGAACGATCGACAAAGGAAGCTTTTTCTGGATCAGCCCGATTTGAATATAGAAATTTCCGGTGTGTGCGATTTGTACAAGCCGCGGTTGGAGGAAGCTGCCCGTGCAGGAGCCAATAATGACCGGGAAGGAACGTCTTCTTTTAATCGTAAACCGGTGAAACAATATGGGCGTTTCGAAGATTTGATAGCATCTCCGGAGGTGGATGCAGTGGTGATTGCCACCAGCGACCATTGGCACGGACCCGTTGCGGTGCTGGCAGCCAATGCCGGAAAGCATGTCTATTGTGAGAAGGCGTTGACACATGCTCTGGAAGATGTGTATGATGTTCGGGATGCGGTGAAAAACAACCGGGTAGTGTTTCAGCTGGGACACCAGAACAGGCAGGCTGAAAGTAACAGAATGGCTGCGAAGGTGGTACAGGCCGGGATGTTGGGAAATGTCAACCTGGTGGAGACCACCACCAACCGCAATTCTCCCAATGGTGCCTGGGTTTATGATATCCCGGAGGATGCCGGGCCTCACAATGTTGACTGGCAGCGCTTTCTCCGAAATACCAATACTCCGTTTAATAAAGAGCATTTCTTCCGATGGCGTTTGTTTTGGGATTATGGCACCGGACTCAACGGCGATTTGATGACGCACGAATACGACAGTATCAACCAGATGATGAATATGGGAATTCCGGAAATCGTGACTACTACAGGTGGTATTTATCACTGGAAAGATGGCCGGGAAGTGCCGGATGTTCAGCAGACGGTTCTTGAATATCCTTCCCGGAACTTCTCTTTGCTCTATTCGGCTTCGCTTGCCAGCAATTTCTATCGTCCCAAGAAGGTGATGGGCGATGAAGCATCTATTGAAGTAGGTGCAACCCTTAAGATGTTTGTGGACTCTGAGTCTAAGATGTACGAAGAATACCTCAGCAATGAGGACATTTTACCCAATCAGCCCATTGCGCTTACGCAGGATATGCAGGCCCAACTGGATGCGGTGAGTTCCGCTACCGAGAAGTATTTTGCCTCCCGCGGACTCCTCTATACCTCGCAGGGTGGACGCATGGTGGATACGGCCCATCTGCACCTGGCAGAATGGCTGCACGGCATCCGAACCGGTGCTGCGGTCAGTTGTGGCATCGATGAAGCTTTTGAAGAGGGCATTACCGCTATGATGGCAACCATTGCATATCGTGAAGGACGCGTGGTCCGTTGGGATGGTGAGAAAGTGGTGTGAGAGTTGAGAGATGAGGGGTGAGGCCTTTCATGAGATTAGCCCCGGTCTGCAGGCCGGGGATACCGCAAGACAGATCGACCTCCACGGCAGCCGGCTTTGAGCCGGCTTCTAAAAACACCAATTTCTTGACCATTTCCCGAAAAGCCGGTTTGAAGCCGGATTACCTGATTTGTGTAATGTTTCAATATTCCCCCGGCTAAACCCGGGGGCTCATTATAAATCCTTTGAGAGACATCGGCAATTTTTTATGAATCCTTCTCAATTTTTTAACTGGACACCAATGATTTTTGGCGTCTTCTGCCATTTTTCTTCCGGCTTCTTCCATCACCTCAAAAAACAACCACCATCTTTTACAGAAAATCTTCTGGTAATGTGTAACTTTATGGCGGAAAATGAACATGGTTGTTGACCAACAAAAAGAGAAAATAGTATGTACCAAATAAAACCGCAAATAATTCAGGTAAAAGTAGTTCTTCAGGGAATTGAACCCACGATATGGCGAAGGTTGCAGATTCCTGCAGATCTTTTTTTACATGATTTTCATAAAGTGCTGCAAACCGCAATGGGATGGGAAAATCAGCATTTACATATGTTCCGGAAGGGGCGGAAAATGTTTGGTCAGTCGGATGATGAGTTTGTCAATAATCCCAATTTTCTGGATTATACAATTGTGCGGGTCAACGATTTGCTGCGTAACCCGGGAGATGAGATGGTTTATCAATACGATATGGGCGATGACTGGCGACATACCATTACTTTTGAAAGAGAAGTGAAGCCTGATCCCATGGAGTATTATCCACTTTGTACAGGTGGCGAACGGGAATGTCCTCCGGAGGACTGTGGCGGGCCGGGTGGATATGCGGAGATGGTCAAAGCGGTCAGAGATCCATCCAATCCGCAGCATAAGTTCTTTAAGGCTCTTTTCCCGGAAGGACTGGATCCGGAATACTTTGATCTGGAAGAGATTAACGATATTTTGTTGGAGGATGATTACGGATGCCTGCTGCCTTTTGATGAGGAGGAGGAAGATTAGTCAGTAGTCAGTAGTTAGTAGTCAGTAGTTAGTAGTGCCTTCACCTTTGAATTGAATATCAAAGACAATTTGCAAATTTGATATGTTCACAACGGTCGGATTACCATTCCGTTAAAAAGGAGGTGTCACCTGGTCCCTGAGAGGGGCAAATTTGAGTAACACCGGATGCAGTCCGGGGTAAAGGCACCCAAGATAAAAGGTCCCTGAAAGGGGCCAACGAGAATAAACAAATTCTCCTCCAATAACATACGACACCTTCAGCGCCGTTTTCTCTATTATCATGAGTTCTATAAACATGCGAGCCCTTCAGACTCAGGTTAATTAATTATTAAAAAAGGGTCACATCGGAAAAAATTGAGGATGAGATTAAGGTTGAGGTTAAGAGAGTGTAAATAAAAACACCTTCTAATTGATCATTGATAATTGGTAATTGATAATTAAAAATGTGTCACCCCCGCCGGGGCTGGTCCATATATAAGGAAGGTGCTAACTTCATAGCGAACCGCTGTTTACTCTGCCAGCTATGAGCTGCGAGCTAACCCCTATTCCTGAACCCTGAACGACACTACCACTGCGGCATGGTCAGACGGAAAATCAAATTCCGTGGAGTCGATTACCTCAGCTGTTGACGGTGTGAGCATTTTCCCCATATAATAAATAAAGTCCATTCTGGTTTGCAGACCTTCCTGATAGATAGGGGACCAGGTATGACCGGGTACACTGACTTCATCAGGTCGGATGATTCGGAAAGCATCAGAGAGACCTGCCTCAGTCATGAATCGTGTGGCCGGGAAGTCCACAATCAGTCCATTGTGTTTTTCCTGATTTCGATCAGTCCAGTCGAGGTGCGATCCACTGTTGAAATCCCCTGCAATTACTACCGGTATTTGATTGGCATTGATGAGAAACGGACGCATTTCGCTTAAGATAAAGTTTGCTTCCCGACCGCGGGTTTCCATTTCCCGTACCTCAATGGTATCGGTTCGCGCATCGCTTTTGGCAACATAAGCCGCCAGATCGGGCTGCTGGCTCAGCCAGACAGGAGCCACCAAAATACTTTTTTGATTATCGATGGCTACCTCCAACGCGCCTGAATGGTCAGAACGAAAAACATTAAAACTCTTTACCGGATGAAAACGCGAAAGAATACTCAGATTTTTGCTTCGACGGTAGAGGTAATAATCCAGCTCGCCCGCAAGAATTTCGCCGGCATTCATAGTTTCCTGAAGCGACACGATGTCGGCTCCTGAATTTCGAATCACTCCTGCAATACGTTGAATTCCCACGAACTTACCCTGCAGTTCACCGCCATTGGCAATGTTCCAGGTCATTATGGTAAGAGAATCAGTATAAGTTTTAAGAGGCTTCAGTTTTTTTCCGGATACAGATGTGTAAACACCGCTTACCTGGGTGTCGTAGAGCACACGTGACCATACGCCCACTTCGTCAATCATACCGTTGAAAGTTCCGGAAACAGGATTTTCTGCCAACGGGTCGGCGCCGATGCTGAGGGCAGTCCCCGGAAATTCAATGTTGACCGATTCCAGACTTAAGATGGCTTTCAGGTCTCCGTCGTAAAAAAGGCGTGCTTCCTGTTGCCTCTTGTCAATAGCAAACCCTACCTGATGCCATTTTTTGTCATCCAAAGGTTGATGTGAGCGTGGAGGAGCATATCTTAGTGTTTGCTGGCCATCGGAGAATTCCCAGCACCAGCCACCCTTTTCTGTTTTGCTGATGTTCCATCCTTTGAACTTATGATTGTCCAGGAATATCTGTTGTCCGGCCATCACATACCTCATGGGATCATTGCGGGCGGCCTTAACCCACAACAGAATTGTGAGCCCCTCATAATCTCCGAAACTGTTGGCAGGCCCTTTTTCTATAATGACAGGTTTGCGGTACTGTGCATTGATTGAAAGATCCAGGCTGGTGTCTTTAATGCCTTCGGCAAACGACACATATTTTTCTCCCCTGAATTCCACTGGTAAAATGCCTGAGTTTTCGATTTTGTTATTGAAATCGAGATAGATAAGTGAAGGCCCGGGGTCAGAATACTCACGGTTGTTGCATCCCCAAAGCAGGAGTGTTACGGATATGATTGTCAGGTAGATGTGCTTCATAGTTTGAGGTTTGACGGATGACAATATAGAAATTTTTTTTGAATGAAAAGGGCAGAGTGCATGGAGCTTTGGGCATGGAGCCAAGAGTTGCAAGCTGTTAGCTAACTGATAGGTGAGCGGGGCCTCCCCTAACTCCTCCCAGGGAGGGGGATTGAATTTTTTGGTATGGAATAGCGTTTTAAGAGAGAAGGAATGAAGTTTGGCAGGCAGCCGCAGAAGCAGAAAGAGGGGTGAGCTGCAAGCTAAAAGCTACGAGCTGACAGCTATCCTTTCTCTATTTTTTGTAAAATTTTTCTACCTTTGCAATTCTGCCCTGCAGAGAATAAAAATGATTATAGATTTAACTTTCATTGAGTTATGGAAAAAGCAGCAATTCACACCCCCAAAGGAGTTATGAAGATAGAGTTCTTTCATGATGATGCTCCCGGTACTGTAGAGAATTTTATAAAACTGATCAAAGACGGTTTTTATGATGGTTTGGCCTTTCACAGGGTAATCCCCGGATTTGTTATTCAGGGAGGATGCCCCTATTCCAAAGATATGAGTGATCCTAAAGTGGGAACAGGCGGTCCCGGGTATCACATCAAGTGTGAGTTGGATGGTGAAAAGCAATACCACGATCGCGGAGTGTTGAGTATGGCCCATGCCGGTCGCGACACCGGAGGTTCTCAGTTTTTCATCTGCCACAGCCGGGAAAATACACAGCACCTGGACCGTCAGCATACCGTATTCGGAAAAGTGTACGAGGGGCTGGATGTAATCGACCAGATCAGAGAAGGTGATAAAATTGAAAAAATTGTAATTGAATAACCACACAAAATCATTTTATGAGTTTTGAGCTGACCGGCAAGCTAATTGTCAAAGAAGATACTGTAAATATTTCCGACCGATTTAAGAAACGGGAATTTGTGATTGATGTTCCCAACGACAGAAATCCGGAATGGAACGATACCATAAAATTTCAGACTACCCAGGATCGGACAGAGTTGATTGAGCCCTTTAATCTTGGTGACGATATTCTTGTGGCATTTAATATTAAAGGTAATAAATGGGAGCGCGACGGGAAAGTAAACTACTTCACAAACCTGGAAGCCTGGCGAATCGAAAAAGTTGGGTCCGGTAGCAGTAGTACACCCGGTGCAGCACCATTACCCGACCAGCCCGAAGCATTGCCACCCGAAGAAGGGGAGGATGATTTTCCGTTTTAATTAATTGTTGAAGATCTGATTCCGGAAAAGCATTTTATCATTGATGAATGCTGACTGTTTACGGCTGAGGTTCATCCTAGGTCAATTTAATCATTAACAAGGGTGTGAAATGTTAAAATATCAGGCAATCCAAGCAATAGCAAGTAAATTTGAAGCAGGAAATAGTGAGCTGTTTTCAAGTCAAATTTGATGAGGATACCTTATTTAGAAGACACCCTTACATTGTAATAAATGATTTTTGAATCGAAATTTGACGCAGTCAATTATCATATTAGAAAGATATCATAAAAAAACCGGCTCTAAAGCCGGTTTTTTTATGCAATTTGTGTTGAAGAGCAGCACCTGGAAGATAAAGGAGCCGGGTTAGATATTTTGATGACTCAATGTATGTTTGTAACATTTTTTTAAATATATTTGCAAAAAAGGAGTATAAATTACTTTTAATAATAGAAGGAGGTTGAATAATATCAGTGTATTGATATATTGGTGTATATGCCGATGAATGGAGCATATGCTCAAAAGAACTTACCTGGGGGAGAATGATAAAAGAGTGGATTGTTTTTGATACAAAAAGTTATGAAGCAGATTCGGAGTTCATCATTTCAAAAGGAATTTGACCTGCCAGGTTTGGTCTGTGGTGAAAAGAAGGCTTTTGAATCTATCTATATGGATTTTTACGATATGCTGTTTCATCTGGCCAGTGGTTACACAGGTAATCGTGAAATTGCGCGGGAGATAGTGCAGGATACATTTCTGAAGCTCTGGGAGTATCGTGAACAACTAAATAAGAAGACGAATATCAAAAATTTCCTCTATACGCTCACCAAAAACAGTTGTCTCAACCATCTGAAGCAACAAGAAGTTATTTCACGCAACAACCGTGACTACCTGATTACAGAGTTGAAATATAAACAGGAAGCATTGGCTGGTTTTCCAGATGATTCGGTGGGACTTGAAGAGCTCATGGATATGGTGGAGGCTGCTATTGAAAAGCTTCCGGAAGAGGTAAAGATAACCTTCAAAATGAATCGCTTCGAAGGATTGACTTACCGGCAGATTGCAGATCATCTGGATATCAGTCCTAAAACTGTTGAAGCCCGCATATCTAAAGCGCTCAAACTTCTTCGTGCAGACTTAAAAGAGGTGGTTCCCGTTATTCAGGTTTTATTTTTCTTTCTCAGAATGTGATATTTAGATTTATTTTTCATCAATGCTACTGCTCCGTTTTTCTTGAATATAATGACATGAATCCGATGTGGGGTAACTATTTACAGATGTGTTTGGCTTTATTCAAATTTTGTTTTGTTAATTTCCAATACTCCGTCAAAGTATTACATGTGATTGATAATTAATTTATTACATCTTTCGGGGCAGACTCCAATTCACTTTTAATAAAAACTTTGCGTCTTTTCGTTAAAGCTTTTTTTAACGGATTGAGAATTTCCATTAATCCAAAAAAATCTGTCAATGTTCCTGTTGATTCAGGAGAGGGCGTTTGTTTGGTAGAGAAAGGCCTCTCTAAGTCCCTTGAGTAGCGGTAATGGCGTCCCTTCTCGCATACATGAAATTCGGGCACCCCTTTCCGGACTTCGGTTGTAGGTTTCTATTTGGGGTAAAAGTGAATGTGAAAGTAGAATCAGGTAGATGATAAAATTAGAATTTGTCTTTGATTTTTTTTGTTTTTTTTTGAGAAAAAAGTTTTCTTTTTAAAAGGTTGTCTTGCAGTGTATTATGAATGATGTTTGTAAAAAAGTGATAAAAAAACTGTTTTTCTGATAGGGGATAGATGTTTTAAGTTGTTAAGTGTTAAAAATAGTTTGATTTGGAAGAACAGTTTTTAGATATCATAAAAGGTAAGGGAACCGCTGAGGAAAGGGAAAAATTCTTCAGAGCGATAGATGAGAACCTGGAACGAAAAAAGGATTTCATGGCCTATGAACGGTTGTGGGTCCTTAATAATATGAAACACAAGCATTCGTCACTCCGGCATAAAAGGCAACAGTTTCAAAAATTATGGGGACAGGTAAAGCCCGGAATTCAGATACAAGCATGGCAAATGGTGTCAGGTATAGCGGCGGTGGCACTGATAACTCTGTTGATGGCGGGTGCCATTTTTAATTATTACCAAAGACTTGTTCCAGAAAAAATAGTATTTAGTTCTCCCAAAGGGAATATTTCCCATGTTCTACTGGAAGATGGAAGTCGAATTTGGCTCAATTCCGACTCCAGAGCAGTCGTGAAGAAATATGGAGGAGATAAGGTGAGTATTGATCTAAACGGAGAAGGTTATTTTGAGGTGATACATAATCCTGACCGGGAGTTCATAGTGCATCTTGGCGATTATACAATTCATGACCTGGGCACCACCTTTAATGCGGAATATGACGATGTTAGGGAGAGGGTAAGCGTTGCTCTCTTTGATGGGGCTATCGACTTCAGAAAAGGTGATCATATAATGAATTCAGATTTGCAGGCAGGACAAATGATTTGTTTTGATATGAAAAACCAGGAGCTTTCTGTGACTGAAGCTGATATGGAGTTTATTACAGCCTGGAAAGAGGGGAAGTTTGTTTTTGTAAATCGAACCATGCAAGATATCACCAAAGAACTGGAGGAGTGGTATGATGTACATTTTATTTTTGAAAATGAGTCCATTAAAAGTGATATGTTTTCCGGAGTTATTAAAAGGAAAACCAGTCTGGAACATCTGCTGAGAGTATTGCGCCTTTCGGCAGAAGTGGATTACCAGATAGAAGAGAATGATGACGGTAGTTTTACCGTGATTTTTCAATAAAAAACAGGCATACCGCGCCAACGATATGCCTGCTGTGATAATTCGAACGAAACTGCGCCAACAGTTTCATAAGTGTAACTTAAAACATTGCAAATCTATGAAAAAAAATCGTATGATGCTGTGCCGGTACCGGTGCAGCTGGGAAAAAACCTTACGTATTATGAAAATCTCCCTCGTATTGTTGGTCTTTTGCGGGCTTACACTGTCAGCTTCGCCAACCAAAGGACAAAACCAATCCGTAACTCTGGAAGTCGAAAATGCCACCATTCTTGATGTTTTCAGACAAATAGAGGAGGTCAGCAACCTGGGGTTCTTTTTTAAGAATGACCAGTTGGATCTTAAAAAAAGGTATTCCCTGAATTTGGAGAATGCCAGCGTGGAGGAGATTTTGAATCAGGTGCTTGATCTGAATGATTATGATTACCAGATTGTGGGAGAGAATGTGGTAGTGACACGAAAGACGTCAGGATTTGCGGTTTCTCCACAACAATCCTCTGTTTCCGGAACTGTTACCGATGCTGCCGGAGAGCCTGTTCCGGGAGTAACAGTTACAATAAAAGGAACCACAACAGGAACCATTACCGATGTTGACGGGCATTATGAATTGAATAATGTTTCGGAAGATGCGACTCTTGTTTTCTCTTTTGTTGGAATGAAAACCCGGGAAGTATTGGTGGAGTCGGGTGTTATCAATGTTCAATTGGAAGAAGCTGTAATCGGACTTGATGAAATTGTGGCCATTGGATATGGACGTATGAAAAAGGCCGATGTAACCAGTTCTGTATCAACCGTGAAGTCGGATGATTTTGTGAAGGGAGGTGTCAGAGATGTAGGTCAGCTTATTCAGGGGAAAGTTGCCGGTCTGACAGTTACTTCACCCAGTGGAGATCCTACCGGAAATACAGAAATCCGGCTGAGAGGAAATACCACTCTGTATGGAACCAGCACCGCCCCACTAATTCTTATTGATGGTGTTCCCGGGGATTTTAATTCTGTTGCCCCGGAGGATATTGAATCCATCGATGTGTTGAAAGATGGTTCGGCTGCAGCGATCTATGGAACCCGTGGTACCAATGGTGTGATTATTATTACAACTAAGAGGGCCAGTGGTATTTATGACGCGAAAGTGGAATACACCGGATATGTTAGTACCCAGCAAATAGCCAATGAGTTGGATGTGCTCACTGCTGACGACTACAGGCGCCAGATTAATGAAGGTATTCGTTCTGAAAGTGATGATCTTGGAGCTTCGACTAACTGGCTGGACGAAATTACGCGAACTCCGGTTAGTCAGGTTCACAACCTTACCATTAGAGGAGGTGATGTGAAAACCAACTATTTGGCTTCTGTCAATTTTAATGACCGCAAGGGGATTTTTCTGAAATCCAATAAAGAGACTTTTACCGCACGTACCGACATTAACCATTCCATGTTTGATGGGGTGTTGAAGGTTAATTTTGGTATTATTTCCAGAAATATAAAATACGGAACCACGGGTGATGGTTATGGTTTCAACGGATACACTTACCGTCAGGCTTTGATCTATAATCCAACAGCTCCTGTGAAGTTGGAAGATGGTGATTGGTATGAGAATGTTGGGGCTTTCAATTATGATAACCCTGTGGCCCGGATTAAAGAATCGGAAGGAGAAAATAAAAACCAGTGGTCACGTGTTAATGGAAATATTGTTTTTAATCCTTTTGATGGAATGAGTGTAAAGGCTTTATTAAGCTATTCAAAATACAACCAAACCAGAGGATATTATGAAACACGGAATCATATCTCTACCAAACGAAGTGGCTTGAATGGTTATGGATCAAATGGTGCCATTGAGTCAATTGACCGTTTGGTTGAGTTAACCGGAGAGTATCAAAAAACTTTTGATCTTCATCATTTTTCGATACTTGGAGGGTATAGTTATTCCGATAACGACTGGCGAGATTTTTATATGACCAATCAGGAATTTCCCACCGATGAGTTTGGATACAATAATATTGATCTGGGACAAGGGATTGAACAGCAGGGAACAAGCTCCGGGATAGGTAGTTCCCGTTCAAAAACCAACCTTATCGGATTCTTCAGCCGTGGAACTTACAGTTTTGCTAATAAATATTTGTTTATGGGAAGTGTCCGGTACGAAGCCGCCAGTCAGTTGTGGGGCACTGAAGATCCCTGGGGATTATTCCCCTCAGCGTCGGTTGGATGGCGGATTTCTGAGGAACCTTTTATGGCTGGTGTTGGTTTTGTTGAAGATCTGAAACTTCGTGCAGGGTATGGGGTTACTGGAACACAACCATCTGCTTCTTTTCTTGGTGTAGCGACGCTGGGATATACCGGACAGGTTAATATCAATGATAAATGGGTACAAACGATTGGTCCAACTCGTAACGAAAACCCTTATCTGAGATGGGAGGAGAAAAAAGAAACCAACGTTGGTGTTGATTTTGCCTTTATCAATGGAAGAATAGGCGGTAGCATAGATTATTACAACCGTGAGATTGACGGATTATTATGGGATTTTGCTGTTCCGGTACCTCCTAATATGGTTGGTACTACTACTGCTAATGTCGGGGTGATGTCTAATAAAGGATTGGAGTTTCTTGTCAATGCCATTCCAGTGAGAAATTCCGATATAGAATGGAGTACTACCGTTAGTTTCTCAACGAACACTAATAAGCTTAAGAGCTTGAGTAATGAGCTTTATCAAACCGAGAAAGACTACTTTACCACCGGAGGTACCGGAGAGCCCATTCAAACCTATACACACCGGGTTGATATTGGTGGACCGATAGGAAATTTTTATGGTTTTAAAGTCGTGGATGTGGATGAAAACGGGAAGTGGATTTATCAGGATGGCGAAGGAAATCTTGTTAGTTATGATGATTTTGAGCGCTCAGATGAAAACAAGCAGGTACTGGGTAACGGACTACCAAAGTACTATGCTTCGTGGAATCACAATCTGAGGTATAAGAACTTTGATTTGAGTATTACAATGCGGGGAGCTTTCGATTATCAGATTCTCAACTTCGAAAGAATGTATCTTGAGAATACCAAGACAACCCAGTACAATCGGTTACAGTCTGCTTATGATCCCGTGTTTGGTAAAGCCGTGTTGAGCAATGAGGTGGATCTTGAATACAATAGCTATTACATTGAGGATGGAGATTTCTGGAAAATTGATAATATCACTTTAGGGTATAACATTCCACTTAAGGGAGATACTTTCAAATCATTCAGAGTGTATGCTTCATCATTGAATACACTGACGATTACAGGATATAAAGGGATAGATCCGGAAGTTACCGCAAGTGGACTGGCTCCGGGTAACGATAATCGCGACAAATATCCGACTACACGCACTTTTACTTTAGGTGTAAATGTTAGTTTCTAAACATTTTAAGATTGATTAATATGAAAAGAAAATATATAATTAAGAGCCTTGTTTTTATGATGGCTTTATTCTTTACCATGCCGTCGTGTACAAAGTTGGAAAACGAGAATTTCAGCGAGTTTATTGCTGAGGATTTTACCCCCACTGAGTCTGACTTGCCACGTATAACCAGGGCCGCTTATGGAGATTGGCGTAAGGTGCTGCTTTTATGGGATGGCTACTGGAGAGTTCAGGAGGTGAGCGCTGACCAGGTGGTAATTCCTGCCCGCCCCAACGGATGGGTTGATGGAGGTGTTCACAAGAGAATTTTTATGCATACATGGCTCCCTAGTGATCCTATTGTGAATGAAACATGGTATCGAAGCTATGCCGGAATTAACAACTGTAACCGGGTTATGTTCCAATTGGAGAGCTTGCTAGATGAGGAAGAAGCTGCACCGGCTATTGCTGAATTGAGAGCCTTGCGGGCCAGCTATTACTATGTGCTTTGTGATGTGTATGGCAATGTTCCTATCGTCACTGACTTTGATGTCCCTGACGGATACCTTCCAGAGCAGAATACACGTAAGGAAGTTTACGACTTTGTGGTAAAAGAACTGGAGGAAAGTATTCCTTATCTGACTGAAGAAAATAACTCTGAAACGTATGGCCGGTTTAATGAATGGGCTGCCAGAACCCTGCTGGCAAAGGTATATCTGAATGCCGAAGTGTGGTCAGGCACTCCTCAATGGGACAAATGTATTGCCCAATGTGATTCAGTTATTTTGTCTAATAAATATTCTCTGGAGCCTGACCAGAAAAATGTATTTGTTACAGAAAATCAGAATTCCAATGAAATAATTTATGGTATTTCTATTGATGAGAACTATACCACAGATTGGAATGCGTTCGATATTCATATGCAGACACTGCAGCCCTCCAATCAGGCTACATATGATATGACGCATACGCCCTGGGGAGGAATGTGTGCTGTACCCCAATTTATTGAAACTTTTGATTCTGAGGATAAACGATTGATTAACAATTTTATTTATGGCCAGCAATATTCTTCTTCGGGAGATATGCTTTATTGTACCATGGGTGATCTGGCCGGCGAACCTCTTGCGTATATTAATGAAATTCCCAGTATTGATGCCTCACAGGAAATTCATGGATTTCGTTTTGGTAAGTTTGAAATTGCAATGGGGGCTTCCAATATTTTGAATAATGATTTTCCACTTTTCCGTTATGCCGATATTCTTATGATGAAGGCCGAATGTTTATTGAGAACCGGATATTCAGATGAGGCAGCTCAGATTGTGACACAAATCAGAGAACGTGCGTTTCCTGTTACTTCCGGAAAAGCTGCAGTTACAGGAGATGAATTATTGCAGGGGAGCGTTTATGACTATGGGGTAAGAGATAACAATTCTACAACCTTTGAGGGGGGTGGGGATATTCCTTATGGCCGTTTCCTGGATGAATTAGGCTGGGAGTTTAACCAAGAGGGACGACGCCGTCAGGACTTGATTCGTTTTGGTGTGTTTGCTGAAAAATCATGGTTTTCGCATTCCCCAGAGGGTGATTATCGAGAACTGTTTCCTATTCCGCTGAATGTTATGGATACCAACTCTAAATTACAACAAAATCCTGGATATTAATGTGCTGCAACCTCCTGTCTAAGTTGATAACATAAAATTTGTGAAAGGGCTGTGGCATGAAAATTCCCACAGCCCTTTCTTGCTGGTTGTCAGTTGTTTTTCAGGGGCATATGCGGATTGCCGCACAGTAATGGGAGCATATGTTGATGCATGTATTCCTCTGCGGAAGATTAGAGATAACTATTGGTGAAAAATCGGTTGAGCAAATTGCTCGTCAATAGGGGGAATGAAATTGATGGAAAACCGTTTCGGTCCGTATGAAAGAGTTGTTCTCTATTCGGTATAATAAATTGATAATGAATGAAGTATTGTTGGGCTTTGTCAGAAATGAAAAGTTATTTCTTAAATTTTTGGAAGATGATTGGGGTGGATAATTGACTATGATAAGAAATCACAAGTATTGGTCCTTGATGAAAATAAATACCATTGCGTTTGTCCTATCGTTGCTTCAGACCATGGAATGAATTCATTCAAAGCTATTCCTTATTTTATTGGAACAATAGAGGCGCTTCAAAAATGAAGGTTTGGCTGGATAAATAGAAGTTTGATTGAAAAATATTATCTTTCATTCGTGTAGTGGTATTGATTATGTTTCGCTGGATCTGGTAATTTTGCATCGTAGTGTCGCTGAGGTAAGGACCTTTTTTATTGAACTATTGAAATCGGATTAAAGTAACAATTTATGAAAAAGAATTTGTTAAAAATTATAATTGCAGGCATTGTTGGCCTGATGAATTTTGGGTGTACTAATAATAAAGCGGTTACCACCCCCGATGTGGAATCCTTTCCGCTTTCGGCAGTACGTCTGCTTGACAGTCCGTTTAAACATGCGGAGCAACTGAATGAAAAGTATGTTTTTGCGCATGACCCGGATCGTCTGCTTGCACCATTTCTTATTGATGCCGGTCTGGAACCGAAAGCACCCGGGTACGGAAACTGGGAGGGAAGCGGATTGAACGGACACGTTGGCGGTCATTATCTCACTTCACTGGCACTGATGGTGGCATCAACAGGAAATGAGGAAGCTGAAAAGCGCCTGAATTACATGGTGGATGAACTGGCACGTTGCCAGCAGGCCAATGGAAACGGCTATGTTGGCGGAATACCCGGTGGTCAGCCCATGTGGGCCGAAATAGCGAAAGGCAACATCGATGCCGGTGGTTTTTCACTCAATGGCAAGTGGGTGCCTCTTTATAATATTCACAAGTTGTTTGCCGGATTGCACGATGCCTGGAAATATGCAGGGAACCAAAAAGCACTGGAGATACTTATTCAACTTACGGATTGGTTTATTGGCGTAAACAGCGGCCTTTCGGATGAGCAGATTCAGGAAATACTGGTGTCCGAACACGGGGGGCTCAATGAGGTTTTCGCAGATGTGTATGCCATTACAGGTGAGGATAAATATCTTACACTGGCACGTCAATATTCTCATCAGGCCATCCTGGAACCCCTATTAAATCACGAGGACAAACTCACCGGTTTGCATGCCAATACCCAGATTCCCAAAGTGGTTGGTTTTATGCGCATCGGAGAGTTGACCAGCGATAGTGCCTGGATTGATGCTTCTGACTTTTTCTGGAATACCGTGGTAAACAACCGTACCATCACCATTGGCGGAAACTCTACACATGAGCATTTTCACCCTGTGGATGATTTTTCCTCGATGGTTGAGTCGCGTCAGGGGCCCGAGACATGCAATACTTACAACATGCTGAAGCTGTCGAAGCAACTCTATCTGTATGGGAATGATTTGAAATATTTGGATTATTACGAACAGGCGTTGTACAATCATATCCTTTCGTCTCAGCATCCGGAGCATGGCGGTCTGGTCTATTTTACGCCCATGCGTCCCCAGCATTACCGGGTCTATTCCAATCCGGAAGAAACATTTTGGTGCTGCGTGGGTTCGGGCATAGAGAACCACGAAAAGTACGGAGAGCTGATTTATGCGCACAGTGACGACGACGTGTTTGTGAACCTGTTTATTCCCAGTGAGTTGAATTGGGAGGAGAAAGGTCTGAAACTGACTCAGAAAACTGATTTTCCTGATATTGAACAGACCTCTCTGAAGTTGAATCTTGACGAATCAAAAGAATTTACCATCGGCATTCGTTATCCTGCCTGGATGAAGTCGGGAGAGATGAAGGTGGCTGTGAATGGAAAAAAAGCAAAAGGTGCTGGTCAGCCCGGCCAATATTATCAGCTTTCGCGTGAGTGGAACAATGGCGATGAAATAACTATCAGCCTTAAGATGCATACCACCGGTGAATATCTGCCCGATAATAGTCCGTTCCTTTCCATTAAACATGGCCCATTTGTGTTGGCAGCAGTTACTGGTAGAGATGATTTGGACGGGCTTATTGCTAATGACAGCCGTATGGGACATATTGCACATGGCCCATTGCGTCCGCTTGATGAGGCCCCCATGCTGCAAATTGATGATGAGAACTGGACAGAAAAAGTAGTGCCTGTTGAAGGAGAAACCATGACTTTTGAGGCCCCTGAGCTAATTGTTCCTGAGTCAGAGAAGAAGCTTAAGTTGGTACCGTTTTACCGGGTGCATGATGCCCGATATATGGTTTACTGGAGAACAGGGACTTCTTCTGAAATAGATTCCGTCCGTAGTGTTACAAAGGCTGCCGAGCAAGCCTTAATGCTGTTGGAGCAACAAACTATCGATCAGGTAGCTACCGGTGAACAACAGCCCGAATCGGAACATAACTTCAAAGGAGAAGGCTCAGAGGCAGGAGTTCATATGGATCGTCACTGGAGGCATGCTTCCGGGTGGTTTTCGTATGACTTGAAAGATCCGGATAATGAAGCTGAGAAACTTCGTATTACCTACTTCGGTGGGGATAGTGGGAGAATTTTTGATATCCTTATCAATGAACAATTGCTGGCAACTGTTGAACTTAAAGGTGATGGTGGCGATAAGTTCGTGGAGGTGGATTATGCCATTCCCGCGGCAATGAGAAAATCGGCCAAAGATGGTGTGCTGACGGTGAAATTCCGTGCGGCAGAAGGTTCTATGGCCGGAGGTATTTATCATGTGCGATTGATGAGGTAAGTGGGCTGAGGGCATGGAGCATGGAGCGGGGTGCAAAGAGTAATTGGCTCTTAGCTCATGGCTATTAGCTGGGGTGGAGTTCTGACTTTTTTCAACTTATTTGTCTTACATGGTTTAAATCTTCATACGATCTTCATAAACAAATTATTAAGCATGAAAAAATATTTGTCGATTTTAGCGGTTTTGTTCTTCCCGGCTTTCGGTTTTACCGGTTGCCAGGATACAGAACCTACTAAAGTTACCAGCCCTGATGGAAATATTACCGCTGAGGTCCGGATTTCAGAAGGGGGAAAACTACTTTATGAGGTTCAGAGCGGCCAACAGCAGGTTTTGCAACCGTCCCGCCTTGGAATTCAAAGCAGTGATGCCGATTTTACGCAGAATCTTGAAATAATTGGCGTTTCGGATATTTCTCGTGTGGTGGATAACTATGCCCTGATGCATGGAAAGCAAAAGGAGGTGACTTATGACGCCAATGAAGCTGTTATCCAGGTTAGCAATGTTGACGGGAAATTGATGGAGGTTATTTTCAGGGTTTCGGACGATGGCGTGGCTTTTCGTTATCATTTTCCTGGGTCTGTTGATAAGAAGGTGATAATTGAAAATGAAATTACCTCTTTTGTAATGCCTATGAATACAAAAGGATGGTTGCAACCGGTATCAAAAGCCAAAACAGGTTTTGCGGAAACTAACCCCTCTTACGAAGAGAATTATTTGCAGGAGGTGCCGGCGGAGATCGATTCCCCAATAGGTTTTGGCTGGGTTTATCCTGCTTTATTCCAAACCAATGGAGTGTGGTTGCTTCTTACAGAGACCTCACTCAGTGCTAATTATTGTGGTACCCATCTCGAAAATGAGGGAAACTGCTATCGGGTAGCATTTCCACAACCGGAGGAGGTGATGCCTCAGGGAGCTATTAATCCTGAAGGCTTTTTGCCTATGTCAACTCCCTGGCGAATTCTGACCATCGGGGATTTAGCAACTCTCACGGAATCTACATTGGGTACCGACCTGGCAGAGCCAGCTATCGATGTGGATTTCTCGTTTGTGGAACCGGGAGTGGCCTCGTGGAGTTGGGTAATTTTGAAGGATGAATCGGTGAACTACGAAACCCAGAAAGACTTTATTGATTTTGCTGCTGAAATGAAATGGTCCTACTGTCTGGTGGATGGTTTGTGGGATGAGCAAATTGGTCGCGAGAAAATCGCTGACCTTTCGGAATACGCCCAAAGTAAAGGCGTTGGATTGTTGCTTTGGTACAATTCGGCCGGAAGCTGGAACTCTGCTTATCAGACCCCGAAAAATAAGATGCTGACGCATGAAAGCCGGGTGAAAGAGTTTGAGTGGATGAATGAAATCGGCATAAAAGGAATAAAGGTGGATTTTTTTGGCGGTGACGGGCAGTCGGTCATTGCTTATTATCATGAAATTCTCCGGGATGCCGCTGAGTATGGAATCATGCTTAACTTTCATGGTGCCACTCTTCCACGCGGTTGGGCACGGACTTATCCCAACCTCATGACCGTTGAGGCCATCAAAGGGTATGAGTTTATTACTTTTGGGCAGGAAACAGCCGACAATGCACCTACCCACATGGCCATGACCCCATTTACGCGTAACGTGTTTGACCCGATGGATTTTACTCCCATAAATCTCGGAGGAATTCCAAATATCGACCGCCGTACCACCAATGGTTTTGAACTGGCCCTTTCTGTGGTCTTTACTTCCGGAATTCAGCATATTGCTGAAACACCTGATGGAATGGCAACGGTACCCGATTACGTGAAAGATTTCCTGACCGGTTTTCCCGGCGGTGATTGGGACGAAACCATATTTATTGACGGATATCCCGGAAAATTGGCTGTTATTGCCCGTCGTCATGGAAATCAATGGTATGTGGCAGGCATCAACGGAGAAAACATTGAAAAAGTGGTGAAACTGGATCTTCCATTTGTTTCAGGAACCAATAAAGCCGTAATGATAACTGATGGAGAAGAGGGAATTCTGTCGTTTTCACAAGAGGAGATTTCACTTAATGAAAACCAGCCATCAAAGGTTACCATCAAGCCCAATGGTGGGTTTGTGATGGTGCTGGAGAACTGAAAATCCTTTCGGCATTTTCTTCCCGGGGTGCTGTGATACCTGGGGCGATGCCGTTTTGTCACGGGATGTTGGAATTATACCTTGGGCGGCGGAATCATGTCCCGGGGCGCCGGCATCATCTCCCAGGGCGTTGCCGCTGGGCTAAAATTTATTGGGCTTTCAGCCCGATTTTGGTTGCATTATGGTGATGCCCCAAGGCGTTGCCATTGGGTTATAATCATTTGGGCTTTCAGCCCGATTCTGATTGTGTTATGGGAACCTGGGCTTTCAGCCCGATGGGATGTATTGGTATCAGGAGTGTTTTGGCCCCGGAAATCCGCCCTGAAAGGGCAAGTTACAATAGCCCGGGGTAATCACCCCGGGTAAATGGAAGATTCCCAAAGTATCGCCCTGAAAGGGCAACTAAACTCCTTTGTTTAAAAAACAATTTAATAATTCACATTTTTTTTATTAAATTGGGTGTGTTGTAAGAAGCTAGTAATTAGAATCATACAAAACAATAAAAATGCCTCAATCCCTCTCTCAACTCTACGTCCACATTGTCTTTCATGTCAAAAATCGGAATTGCCTTTTGCGTAAACAAGAAGAAGACCATTTGTATGCATACATTGGAGCTGTTATTAAAGATAATGGCTCAATTCCCTTTGAAATAAATGGAGTGGAAGATCACATTCACATTTTATGTTCGATGTCCAAGAATATTTCCTTAGCGAGACTGGTTGAGGAGATAAAACGTCATAGTAGCAGATGGATAAAAGGGAAAGATAATTATTATTCAAAATTTGCATGGCAAGGTGGATACGGAGGTTTTTCGGTTAGTCCGTCGCTTTATGAAAAAACAAAGAGATATATCCAAAACCAGGAGAATCATCATCGTAAAACGAGTTTTAAAGAAGAGTATTTATTGTTTCTAAAGGAGTATAGAGTTGATTTTGATGGTAATTATCTGTGGACTGATTAAAGGCAACTTAGTTGGGCTTTCAGCCCGTCTCTGATTGCATTGTGGTGATGCCCCAGGGCGTTGCCATTGGGTTAAAATCAATTGGGCTTTCAGCCCGTATTTTCTTATGTTCATGTTTTTTCCGGGGCGTTGTCAACATATTCCGGGCGTTTCCATTATACCCCAGGGCGTTGCCGATATACCCCAGGGTGTTGCCGCTGGGCTAAAATTAGTTGGGCTTTCAGCCCGATTCTGATTGCATTGTGGTGATGCCCCAGGGCGCTGCCATTGGGTTAAAATCAATTGGGCTTTCAGCCCGTATTTTCTTATGTTCATGTTTTTTCCGGGGCGTTGGCAACATATTCTGGGCGTTTCCATTATACCCCAGGGCGTTGCCGCTGGGCTAAAATTAGTTGGGCTTTCAGCCCGTTTCTGATTGCATTGTGTTCAGACCGATGGTGTGCAGGGTCCCCAGAAATCCGCCCTGAAAGGGCAAGTTACAATAGCCCGGGGTAATCACCCCGGGTAACTGGAACAGATGCAAAGGATCGCCCTGAAAGGGCAACTAAAAATTACAATTTTTCCCTCAATTCCTCCACAAAGGGCATCAGGTGATCCACATGCACGTGCTCCATCAGCACAATTTTATACCATTGGGGATGGTGGTTGTGAGAGTCGGGTACCAACCCGTATTTGTGGGCCAGCTCTTTGGAGATGTGACGGGCCCGGATGGCCACAATATTTGAGCTGGGATGTCGGTAGAAATCAACTTTTAGCTCCTTCAGTTGGTTGCACAGCCAGTTGGTTCGATAGTTCAATATGTGGATTTTTTCGAACCAGTCGTGTGGCCCGTAGGTTTGCAGAATCATCCAAACAGCAATGGCATTGGCCCCGGAGCGGCTGCCAATAAGAGTGGCATCCAATCCGCTGACATATTGAGCTTCATTGGTAAAAACATTGTCAATAAGGCCTTTTCGGGCAATAAAAATCCCTGTGCCAAAGGGGGCTTGCACCATTTTGTGGGCATCGAGGGTAACGGAACTGACATGTGGATTACGAAAGGTCATCTCCTCATTGTCTGTGCTGAAAGGATAAACAAAACCACCGTAGGCGCCATCCACATGAATCCGAAATTCCACACCGGCATCGGTAAGGGCACGCGTGTAGGTTTCTATGCAATCGACCGATCCAAACATGGTTGTCATCATATTGGCGACCACAATGAAGTATTTTTTTCCCTTCCTTTTTGCCGAATGAATGGCTTCTGCTACATTTTCAGGTGTTATCTCTCTGGCGTCATCGGTCACCGTGACATATTCCAAATCCAGATTGAGGAGGTTTCCGGCTTTGGGCATGGAGTAGTGAGAGTCTTCCGAGCATAGCAGGCAGATTTCGTCATAACGGGCATGGAACTTCTTTTTGAAAATATTTCTGTAAATCCAGATGGCCTGTATATTGGCCTCGGTACCTCCTGATGCAACGTAACCGTCGTATTGCTCCGGTTCACACAATAAAATATCTTCAGCTACGATGCCAATGAGTTCTTTCTCCAGCTTTTGGGTTCCCGCAAAAAAAGGCTCCGATTCACCCATGGTATGACAACCGATGTGATTGGGATTGTCCACCATGGTTTTCAGAAAGGGGGCATTGTTCAAATAGGCGGGATCCATATTGAATACATTTTCATCCAGATGGGAGGCCGGGATGCCCAGGATACTGCGCTCGTGATAATCCACGTTTTGTGCCAGAGCCTTGTTTACTTTCTCTTTTATTTCGCTGTTGGTGAGTTTTTTCCAGTATTGCATAACGGTGTTTTTTACAAATTTACATTTTTTGTGAGGGATAAACATTGACAAATCATAGGATGGTCAATTCTTAATTGGCAGTTTTTTCAAGAACGATATTAGCGGGATTAACCCTAGTCATTTTTTGCCCGAAAGAAGGTGTTCGAAAACAAATATTTTGTATTCTTACGTTAATTTTTTTAATTTTCAGAAGAATTTCGTTAAGCAATGGCGGGTTCTGACGCGTCATTCATTATCTGAAATATTCTTAATCACACAATTAATAAACTAAAAAACATGGAAAACAGTAACAATTCAGGCGGTTTGAGCAGACGTCGGTTTATCCGTAATTCGGCAGCCCTTGCAGCAGGGATGACAATCATCCCCAATGTAGCGATGGGGGGTGCTCTGGGACGAAAAGCTCCGAGTGACAAATTGAATATTGCCGGAGTCGGTGTGGGCGGCCGCGGTTTTGCAGTTCTCAAAGCTATGGAGAGTGAGAATATTGTCGCGCTCTGTGATGTGGACTGGAAATACTCGCAAAAAGCCTTTGATCATTTCCCAAAAGCAAAAAAATACTGGGACTGGCGTAAAATGTTTGACGAGTTGGGTGACTCCATCGATGCGGTGGTTGTGGCTACTGCCGATCATACGCATGCCATTATTGCTGCAACAGCTATTACCATGGGCAAACATGTCTATGTGGAGAAGCCTTTGACACATACGGTTTACGAATCACGCTTACTCACCAAACTGGCCGAGAAATATAAAGTAGCCACTCAAATGGGTAACCAGGGGGCTTCGGGAGAAGGCGTTGCACTTACTACCGAATGGCTCATGAATAATGAGATTGGTGAAGTGACCAAAGTGGAAGCCTTTACCGACCGTCCTATCTGGCCCCAGGGATTAAATGTTCCAAAACAGGGACAATGGGTGCCCGATACCCTTAACTGGGATCTTTTTATAGGTCCTGCAGAGATGCGTCCTTACAACGAGATTTACACCCCCTGGAATTTCCGTGGATGGTGGGATTTTGGTACGGGAGCGCTGGGAGATATGGCTTGTCACATCCTACATCCTGCCTTTAAAGGACTTGACCTGGGGTATCCCACCAAAGCACAGGGTAGTTCCACATTGTTGCTGACTGAGTCGGCTCCTACAGCGCAGCGGGTTCGTATGACATTCCCCGAAAGGGGTAAAAAAGGTAAACTGAATCTCCCCGAAGTGGATGTTCACTGGTATGATGGTGGCTTACAACCAATGAAGCCCGACGGTTGGCCAGCCGGGAAAAATATGAATGACGCCGGTGGAGGTTTGCTGTTTCATGGTACAAAAGATATGCTGGTAACCGGATGCTACGGAAAGGATCCCTGGTTGCTGTCAGGTCGCGTGCCTAACGTCCCAAAAACGGAGCGCAGAGTGGAGTTGAGCCACGAAATGGATTGGGTGCGTGCCTGTAAAGAGAGTGCTGCTAATCGTCAGGAGACCAATTCCCCCTTCAGTGAGGCGGGACCGTTCAACGAAATGGTGGTAATGGGCGTACTGGCTGTAAGATTGCAGGCCCTGAATAAAGAATTGGAATGGAATGGTGAGAAGATGGAATTCACCAACATCAATGATGATGAAACCATTCGTACCGTAATTGAGGATGGTTTTGAAATCCATGACGGTCATCCCACTTTTAATCAGACATGGACAGACCCGGTGAATGCCAAAGCGTTTGCTCAGGAGCTGATTAAGCATAATTACCGGAATGGATGGAGCTTGCCCCCCATGCCTTAATCGCAGGTAGTGGGCTCCTGAATGGAGTGTGAAATGAGTCCCGATAATTCGGGACGAGTTTCATCAGACCAATAACTTAGAATAATTTTATACTGATGAAACGAGCATGATATTTTTTAAACATAAATATCACAAGAGAATATGTTTAAAAGAATATTATGCGAGAGCGAAGCGGTTCCATTCGTTTTCAAATTTTTAATTAGTTTTTTATCACATAATTACAAAATTTTAAACGGATGAAACGAGTATGGCAATGATTGCCTCAAAAGAATATGTATAAGTTCTTGCATGTGAGTTCCATCCGACCTTGAGAAATAAATTTTATAGGATGAATGATAAATTTAAAACTTAAAAAATTATTATATGAAGACAAAGCAAATTGGTATGGCCATCATCGCAGGTGCCTTTATTTTCAGTGCCTGCGGAATGGGCGGACAAAAGAAATCGGAAGAACAAAGTGAAGAAACCAAATCGGCGAAAGTGGAAGAAGCAGCTCCTTTGAACGGATTGACAGAAGAAGAAAAAGCAGACGGTTGGATGCTGCTTTTTAACGGAGAGAATTTTGATGGCTGGCGAGGTTACAATAAGGAAACCGTTCCCGGGGCATGGACCATTGATGACAATGCTATTAAAATTAATGGTTCGGGTGAAGGAGAAGCCGGAGCTGAAGACGGCGGAGACATTATTTACGATCAGAAATTCAAAAATTTTGAGCTCAAATTTGATTGGAAAGTCTCTAAAGGCGGAAACAGCGGCGTTTTCTATATGGCTCGGGAATTCGAAGAGCTTCCCATATACCGTTCGGCACCCGAATACCAGATCCTGGATAATGAGAATCATCTGGATGCCCGTTTGGGTGTGGATGGCAACCGTCAGTCTGCTTCATTGTATGACCTGATTCCTGCTAAACCCCAAAACAGCAAAGGTTTTGGCGAATGGAATACAGGGACCATCATTGTTTACAAAGGAACAGTTATTCACATGCAGAATGGTGAAGTAGTACTCGAATATCACCTGTGGACGCCCGAATGGGAAGAGATGATCGAGAACAGCAAGTTTAAAGGCTGGACAGAAATGATCAATGCCGGCGGTGAGGAACGTATGGGCTATATCGGACTTCAGGATCACGGAGATGATGTGTGGTTCCGTAATGTTAAACTGAAAGTAATGGAATAGTGATTCTAAGCTAACCTCCTTATACATAAGACAGGTAGCATGAAAACAGGCTGAAAGCCTGAGAGCAATAGCCCAGGGCATAGCCCTGGGTTTGGAGATATCCTCCGCTCCCCCTTCTCATTATTGGTCGCGTCGCGACCAATAATGAGAGGGGGGAGTTGTTACAATTTCCCTGGGGTGTTGCCCCAGGCTGTTGCTTAAAGACCTTCGGCCTTTTAAAAATTTAACAACATAATGTAATGTGCCGTATCGGTAGCCTCCAGCCTGAAGACAGGAACAAATCTTATCTCTCTTTTAAACGCCATTTCCACTAAACTGTCCCTCGCTGAGGTGGGTTCACCCTCAAAATCATATTACCAATTTTAAAAACCTCTTCTTTTTGTTCTAACAGCCAAGAGCTAACAGCCCTCTCATCACTCCTTACCCTCACTCCTCAACTCTGTTTACAGCGTTACCCCCGTCTTAAAGATAGCAATTTCACGAAAGCCATATTTCTCATTATTGACCTGATTGCCGCTTGCTACGTCTATCAGATACGGAATGAATTCTTCCAGCACATCCTCAATTTGCTTGCCGTCGGCAATGGGGCCGGCATTGAAATCGATCCAGTGAGGCTTCTTCTCAAAGAGCGGTGTGTTGGTGGAGATTTTCATGGTAGGTACAAAACTTCCAAAAGGGGTTCCTCTGCCGGTTGTAAATAAAACCAGGTGACATCCTGCAGCTCCCAAAGCGGTGGCCGCCACCAGGTCGTTGCCCGGTGAACTCAAAAGGTTGAGCCCTTTGGTGGTGAGGCGCTCACCGTATTTCAGGACATCTCTGACTTTGTCGGTACCACATTTTTGTGTGCATCCCAGTGATTTTTCTTCCAGGGTGGATATTCCGCCCGCTTTATTTCCGGGGGAAGGATTCTCGTAAATGGGCTGCTTGTTTTCAATAAAGTAGTTTTTGAAATCGTTGATCAGGTGCACAGTTTTTTCAAAAACGTCGCGGTTTTCTGCGCGGTTCATCAGCAGGGTTTCAGCACCAAACATTTCCGGAACTTCTGTGAGTACAGTTGTTCCACCCTGAGCCACCAGAAAGTCGGAGAATGCCCCCAGCAGCGGGTTGGCACTGATGCCGGAGAATCCGTCAGACCCTCCGCATTTGAGTCCTACCTTTAATTCTGAAAGAGGTATTTCTTCCCGCACATCTTCAGCCATTTTTTCATACAGCTCTTTCAGGATTTTGAGTCCCTCTTCATGTTCGTTTTTCACATCCTGAGTGACCAGGAATTTGATCCGTTCTTCATCAAAATCGCCCAGAAACTCCCTGAAAACATCCGGTTGGTTGTTTTCACATCCAAGCCCCAAAACCAATACGCCACCGGCATTGGGATGTAGAACAATATCGCGCAGAATTTTTTTTGTGTTTTCATGATCGTCTCCCAGCTGAGAGCATCCGTAATTGTGTTTGAAAATTTCAATTCCGTCGATTCGGGAGATGTCCACTTCCCGTTTCAGCGCGTTCAGCATTTGTTCTCCAATTCCGTTGACGCAGCCTACTGTGGGCACGATCCATAGTTCGTTGCGGATGCCTACATCTCCGTTTTTTCGACGAAAACCTTTAAACGTAAGATCACGGTTTCGGTATTGGTTAGGGGTGAATTCAGGAGAATAATTGTATTCCAGTACGCCCTCCAGATTTGTTTTGATATTGGTCTCATCCACCTTTTCCCCTTTGGGGATGGGAGAGGTAGCATGGCCGATGGGTTGTCCGTATTTGATGATGTTTTCCCCTTTCGCAATATCGCTGAGTGCAACTTTTTGCGCCTGGGAAACATCTGTAAGGATTGTAACAGACAAATCTTCCTGGTCGATGGCGAAACCCGCGGACAAGTTGTCCAGTGCTACGGCAACATTGTCGCGAGCGTCTATTTTAAGTAATTTACGCATGACTTTCTTCCTTTACAATTTCTGACACTACATTGATCATTCCGTTCGAGAGGATTCCCTCCAGTAGTTCAGCCGTTTTCTCTGTCAGTTCCTGCACTTTGTTGAGGTTTTGCCCCCACAAGTCACAATTCGCCAGTGCATCGCCCGTTAGATCCAGTGTCGTATATTCTTCAGCTTCGTACTTCTCCCACAATTTTTCGAAAAAGCTGATGTTTGCTTCGTCGTCTTTCAGAGGAATTGTTTTGTTTTGGTACTTGCCCCGGTAAAAGGCAATCAGGGCTGCCAATGACAGGACCAACCCGTTGGGGAGTTTCCCCGTTTTTCTCTGATAATCGAAGATGGTGGGCAACACTCTTGCGCGGAACTTGGAGATACTGTTGAGACTGATGCTCACCAAAGCATGTTGCACAAATGGATTCAGGAAGCGATCCAGGATTCTGTCCATGTAGCGTTCCATCTCCTCCCGGTCAAGATCTATCGTTGGAAGGATCTCATTTTTCATAACGCTGCGCACAAATTCTCCCAGCACGGGATGTTCCAGTGTTTCCCGCACATACTCTTCTCCGGACAAAAAGGCAATGGGAGTCATCACGGTGTGGGGGCCGTTAAGCAGTCGTACTTTACGGGTGCGGTAGGGTTGAACATCATCCACGATTCGTACATTCAGCCCGGCTTTGGAGAAGGGGAGTTCCTCTTCCAGTTCTTTGGGCCCTTTGATAACCCACAGGTGATATTGTTCGCCTTCGACCACCAGATTGTCTTCATAACCTTTGGTCTCTTTCAGTTCCGCAATGTTGTCAGGGTTGAAACCGGGAACGATACGATCCACCAGTGTATTACAGAAGAGGTTGGCTTCGTTGACCCAACTGATGAACTCGGTTCCCATCTGCCATTTTTCGGCATATTTCAACACATATTTTTTCAGTTTGTCTCCGTTTAGTTCAATCAATTCGCAGGGAAGAAACACAAATCCTTTGTCTGTAGCTCCATTGAAAGTTTTAAAGCGGTGATGGAGCAATAATGTGACTTTTGCGGGAAAAGAAACCGGAGGTTGCATATCCGGAGTATCGTTTTCATTAAATGTAATTCCTGCCTCAGTGGTGTTGGAAACCACAAAACGGGTATCTTCGTTTTCGGCCAGTTTCAGGTAATCAGCAAAATCAGTGTACGGATTGATGCCTTTAGAAATGCTGTCGATTAGCGTCACATCTTTTACTCCTTTTTTGTCTTTGATGCCTTTAAGAACCAATGTGTAAAGTCCGTCCTGTTCATTTAGTTTGTCCACCATTCCAAATTCGATGGGCTGTACCACTGCAACATTCCCGTTAAACCCTGCTTTGTCGTTCATTTCCTGTACCATCCAGTCCACAAATGCACGTAAAAAGTTTCCTTCTCCAAACTGGATAATTTTCACCGGTCTTTCTGCCGGTTTCTTCATGTTGCTTCTGTTTAATTTCATTTTTTCTGATTTGATGTAATGCTATTTGATTTCATTAGTGTCCGGAAAAACAAACTCAATTTTTTAACCGGACACCAATTTATTTGATTCGTTAAATACTTTCTCGTATAAGCAGGGACTATCAATTCATTCATCTTTATTCTAAACCTTAGCCTCAACCTCTTCCTAAAGCTCTGATTTCACAGATGATGACCGGATAACAATTTTTGACTTCATTACGACCTGTCTGGGGACCTTGTAAATTCCGTTTTCAATTTGCTCAATGAGCATTTTTGCGGCTTCCCTGCCCATCTCTTCTGTAGGCTGAGCTACCGAGGTCAGGGGTGGTTCCACTACGGTGGCATGCATTTCATTGGTAAAGCCGGAGAGTGCGATGTCGTTAGGAATGGATAGTCCCGCATTGCGAATGGCACGCATAGCTCCAAAAGCTACTGTGTCATTGATGCAAAGCAAGGCATCGGGAGGTTCGGGCAGTTGCAGCAACTGGGTGGTCGCTTTTTCTGAGGAATCGGCATCCAGTCTGGTGTTGGCCATATAGGCATTATTGACTGTAAGTCCGCAATCAAGAAGGGCTGAAAGATAACCCGCGGTTCTTTCACGTGATATGCTGAGGTTTTTAGGACCGGCAAGGCAGGCTATTCTTCGGGCACCGTTTTCGTAAAAATGGCAGGTCAGCTCCCGGGCGATGTTGGTGTTGTCGATTCCCACTGAAGATATTTTGTCGGTTTCAGCTATCCGGTCAAAAAAGACCAATGGGATATTTTGTGTGGTCAACCGGCTGAAGTGACTGAATTTTTTTGTTTCTTGTGCTATAGAAGCGATTACTCCGCATGCACCAATTCCCAGTAGGTGATTGACGCATTTTTCTTCCTGGTCGGCCCGATCGTGTGAGTTGGTGATTACAACAAAGTATCCTTTCTCTTTGGCATAGTTTTCAATTCCACTGATGACGGCTGAAAAGAAATAGGTGACCATATCCGGAACGATGATTCCGATGGCTTTTGCGGAATTTGTTTTGTTTTTTGCGGGAATCTTCTTTTGGTTGTAACCCCGTTCAAAAGCCATCTCCTGAATCTGTTTTTTGAGGGCAGGGCTAATATCCGGATGGTCCTTTAGAGCTCTGGATACAGTAGATACGGATGTGTTTAGTGCTTCTGCAATATCTTTGAGAGATGTTCGTTTTTTAGTCATGGCAGATGGCCTTATGAATTAATTTACGACACAAATTTACCGCAAAAAATAATAATAGCATAGTTTTTTGCGGTAAATTTGCGAAAAATATCATTGTGAAAAGAGAAAAAGAAAATATATTAAGAACTTCTTTGCCGTTGTTTTCTGCATCTCTTGTGGGACAGGGGATTAATTTCTTTTTGGTTTTTTTACTGCCGATATTGTTTGATAAAGAGGAAATTGGGAGGTTTTTTGTGTTTTCCGCTATTGGTCTTCTTTTAGGTTCTTTGGTTTCCTGGAGTAGTTTTAATACGATTCTTTTAAGTTCTTCTCAGAAGTCAGCAAAAATGAATTTGGGTATTTCACTTTTGTTGGGTGGAGGAACTTCCTTTTTTCTTTATGTCTTCTTGTACACCTTATCGGTTTTAAATTTTGACGGTTTCTTTTTTGAAGGTATTTTTCTGTTACCATTTTTTGTATTCATGGAGAATGCATCAATATCTTTTGAATATTATTTAAACTTTCAGAAGGAGTACGCAAAAATTGGTCGGGTTAAGTTGGTGAAAGCGGTTTCTGTTTTTTTGTTGACAATTCTTTTCGGTTTTCTTTGGGACACTTATTATTCTCTTGTTCTTGCTTTTATGGGCGGACAGGTTATTGTTTTAGTTTATCAATATGTTGTTGCCGGTACTCCTCACCAGCTTTTTCGAATTCAGAGAAAGGAAATCGTATTTTTCTTTGTGCGGCATCGTGATATTTTGGTTTTTAATTCTTCATTGGCAATAGTTTCTAAGTCATTGATTCATTTACCAACTGTTTTGATTTCCTTGTTTTATGGGGAGGGGATTGTTGCATTGTTTGGCATGGCGCAGAGGCTTATTTCCACTCCGATGGGTTTGTTGGGAGGTAGTGTGTCGGTTGTTTTTGGGAAAGTTTGTGTTGAGAAGTTTATTGACAGAGAAAGGATTTTTAGTTATTTGATTGATTCCCTGCGAAAGATTTTATGGCTTTTTGTGCCTTTCGGTTTGTTGGTATTCTTTTTTGTGCCTTTGTTTTTTGTTCCTGTATTTGGTCAGGAGTGGGAGGCTGCTGGTACCATCGTTAGAGTTTTAATACCATTGAGTGTTATTCAAAATTCAATTATGCCATTTACCATACTGAATACAATTTTAAATTTTCAAAAAAGAATTTTTATCTTTTACAGTTTTAGTTTAGTTGTAAGAATGGGACTGTTGTTTATTATACCTTATAAGGTTTTTCAATTAGATTATATTAGTCTTTTAATGCTTCTTTCCTTTTCCGGTGTGTTGCACTATTTGTATTACTTTAAAGAGCTATTCAAACAAGTTAAAATTTATGATCATAGTATAGATGACTAAAGAAGAAAAGACAAAAAATGGGCTTTTTAGTTTCCTTAACTGGGTGGATTCGACTTTTTTTCGGTGGATAGTGAAAATTGTTTATCCTCAATACAAGCGACCCCGGGCAGGATATATGAAGCACTACAAGGTGTTGTACGATTACATCTTCATGCAAAAAATAATGGGTTTTAACCGAATGGTCCCATGGCCGGTCGATTTTCGCAGCAAAGTGCGGGGGTGGCGTTGTATTCAAAAAGGAATCATGTGTGATCCGGGCGACAGTCCCGGTGTTTATATCAATGCATTTGGCGGATTAAAGCTGGGGGATAATGTGGCGATTGCTCCGAATGTGACCATCGTAACAACCAATCACAACAAGTATGACCAGAGAAAAACCTCTCCGATAAAAGGTGTTGAAATAGGTAACAATGTGTGGATTGGGGCCAACAGTGTCATTCTTCCGGGTTCTAAAATAGGAGATGAGGTCACCATTGGTGCAGGATGTGTCATCTCCGGTGAAATACCTTCAAAGTCAACCGTTACACGAGGTGATGGAGTCATTAAAATCATTCCCAAGACGAAAAATTACGAGTGGGATATTTATCAGGAGAAGCTCACCTGATTTAAGGGCAGGGAAGATTTGGCGTCAACCCGTGTCTATGAATTTTAGCACTCTGAATAACTATCTCTCCGGGTTGTAACTAACGAGGTGATGTGCAATCTGACCCGATATCTCCGCCAGTCCTCTTTCTCTGAGTTCCCGTGAACTGGTGATTTTCTGGTGATTTTCAAAAAGTGAATGGAGCTCATTGACCGAATTCCGGTCGTCATAGATTTTATCCCTGTCGCTGTCGCGTGTTGCAGAATACCAGGTTCCCGGAATAAGGTTTTCGTAATTCCCGTCAAATTCTGCGAACAAAACCCGGTCTTCCAGATTTTTATGGATGACATCCGACAGGATTACCGTGTTGTTTGTCATACTTCGCAATGAATACGAAATACTCATTTTGAATACACTGGTGCGTAAATACTCATAGTAATATACCTTGTGGTATTCAGTAACCTTTTCTTTGGTGCCATCTTCTTTGGTAATGGTGGTGGTTTCCCGTAACCAGGCTTTTCTTCTTGTCTTTTGAAGGGGAGTGGTAAGGGAGGCGTATTCGTTAATCTTTCCGGAGAGAATGGCATCGATGTCGGAGGGAAGTTCAAGGATTTTATCCTGATTTTTCGTCAGGACACCCCGAATGATGGCTTCGGTAATATCGGTCTGGCTAAGAATCGGAGATTCCACTATTTCAAAGAAAGGAGAATTTTGCCTGCTGATATCAGAAGTCAGATAAGTACGAAGTTCCTGAGCAATTTCTCTTTTCGAAAGATCTAATCCGTTAAAAGGCAGGATGCCGATTTTCATTAATGCTTTTTCGCGTGCCTCATTGCGTAGAGAAGAGGCATTTCTGTAGGTTCCCTGACTCCGGAGAATTTCATCAAAGGCATAGTAGGCTGTTCGGTTTTTTCCTGATCTAAGAAGGTTTATTCCATCGCGATACACCGGTTCGTATCTGGCAGTTACCCAATGTTGGGAGGCATCACGGAAGTTTGGATCTATTTTCAGGACTTCATCCAACAGAGAAAAAGCATTGGTGAAATTTTCCGCATTAAGTGCATCAATCCCTTTATTGTATTGTTTGTCCAGATAGATCTCTTTTGCTTCGTTGTATCGGGAAAAAGTACTTTGTGGCACTCCCAGATTTATTCCATAGCGGCTGGCTTGTGAGCGGAAATTGTTGATGTCGAGAAAAGTATAAACAGCCTCTTTGTATTGATTGCTTCTGTAAAAGGACTGAAATTCGTCACTCTTTCTGTCTATTACCATCTGCCCTGTTCTTTTCAGCCCAAGTTTGGAGTCGATGTTGTCATCATTGGCCTGAAGCGAGCGGAGATATAAATCGGCAGCCTCAGTAACCAAACCTGCATTTTCCAGTTCCAATGCTTTGTTCATGAAACGTTTGGATGCACAGCCGGAAATAAGGAGTGCGAAAATTATCGAGAGGATCAGGGGGGATTTGATAGAATATTTGCCAGTCATTGAATTTTGTTTAAAACTGTGATACGTAAAAAAGTGAATTTGGTTTGTGCTTCTTTTTTGTTTCTTCCTTGAAAAAAATCATGGTTTAGCTGGCGGATTTTTTGCTTATTTGGAAATTAGGATGATATGTGCGTATGGGATAGCTAATAACACAGAAATTTAATTATATGAGAAAAGAAACATTGTTATTTTTATTGGTTTTTTCCTTCGGAATGTTTAATCATGCTGTAGCTCAGGATGATAAAAAGGAAGGTTACAAGTTTGAAACGATTGTGGATTTGGAAACCACTGCAGTGAAGGATCAAAACCGCTCAGGCACCTGCTGGAGCTTTTCAGGAGTTTCGTTTCTGGAGTCTGAAATGATGCGGATGGGTAAAGATCCTGTTGATTTTTCGGAAATGTTCATAGTTCGTCATTGTTATGCCGATAAGGCTGATAAATATGTCCGGCTTCACGGTCATTTGAATTTTGGGCCGGGAGGAGCATTTCATGATGTATTGTATGTGCTCAAGAATTATGGCGCTGTGCCCGAGGAGGTTTACAACGGACTTGAGTATGGCGAGGACAATCATGTACATGGTGAGATGGATGAGGTCCTGAAAAATTATGTGGATGGCGTTATTGAAAACCGCAATAAGCGTGTTAGTAATGCCTGGGATGAGGGCCTTGATGGAATTTTGGATGCCTATCTCGGTGATCTGCCGGAGGAGTTTGATTACAATGGTAAAAAATATACGCCTCGTGGATTTGCTGATGAAGTAATTGGACTGGATGCAGATGATTACATTCAGGTGAGCTCTTTTACGCATCACCCGTTTTATGAACCATTTATTATCGAAGTTCCGGATAATTGGCTGTGGGGCGAAGTTTACAATGTTAAGCTGGATGAGATGATAGATATTATAAATAACTCTTTGGAGCAGGGTTATACGGTTGGCTGGGCTACCGATGTGAGCGAAAAGGGGTTTTCTCATAGAAACGGGGTAGCTGTGGTGCCTGAGGAAGATATGAAAGAGTTGGATGACACCGAGCGTTCGCGTTGGGAGAAGTTAACTCCTGAGGAGCGTCAAAAGCAACTTTATTCTTTTGATGAGCCGGTGAAAGAAAAGAATATTACCCAGGAAGTTCGTCAGGATGGGTTCGATAATTACCAGACCACCGATGATCACGGAATGCACATTGTGGGTATGGTGAAAGATCAAAATGGAACGGTTTATTACAAAGTGAAAAACTCATGGAATACCGACAATAAATATGACGGTTATCTCTATGCCTCTGAGAACTTTGTAAAATTGAAAACCATCTCTATAATGATTAACAAAGAGGTGGTTGCGAAAGAATTAAGCAAAAAGATGGGATTGTAATAAGTCTTTACAAAACTAAATGCGTGCCAAAAAAAGTTAAAATGACTTTTTTTTCAACGAAACACTGAAACCTTTACACCAACGGCCCGTTATAAAGGGTGAAGTTTTCTTCATAAGTAAGGGTTTAGGTTAGGTAAATTGTAAAGAAAGAGATAAAAGTTTCTCTTCAGGGAGTTTTCAAAAAAATAAAAAATTTTTATCTCTTTCTTTAAACCATCAAAGGAATTACTTGTTTAAGAATATAGATTTTCATAATTTTGGGTTAGGGTTAAGGTTAGAAACGGGAGTTGCCAAACGAGGTAACGCCCGTTTCTGTTTTATAATATACTACAATAACCTGCCAACACTGCTATGCCTTTTAAGAAGGAGGCATCGCTACTGCGAGGAACGAAGTGGGAATCATTTTTTTTTTTCAAAAGAATAGTGCCCACCACACCAATGACTGACAATAGTAAAGACAAAAAAACCGGTTTCAGACGAAAACCGGTTCTTCTTTATGCTGAAAACAATAATTTTCTATCATCTACTGCCTATTCTCTACAAACTATTCTCTAATCCCCTATCTGAGTTTTGCCCCCAGTTCCTGCTCAAACACTCTGGTGAGGTTGCTCATGGTCTTATCAATCTGCTTGTCTTTGAGTGTTTTTGTGGTGTCCTGCAGAGTGAACGAAACAGCATAAGATTTCTTTCCGGCACCCAGTTTTTCTCCTTCGTACACATCAAAAAGTGAGACCTCTTTCAGGAGCTTTTTCTCTGTTTTCAGGGCCAGCTCTTTGATCTGACTGAACATCACATCTTTATTGATCAAAAGAGCCAGGTCGCGTTTCACTTCCGGAAATTTGGAGATCTCCTTAAACATTACCGATTTTTTGGCCGAGGCTTTTACCAGTGTTTGCCAGTTCAGTTCGGCAAAATATACCGGTTCATCAATGTCAAAGTCTTTAAGCAGTGTGGGATGGGCCATTCCCATGTAGAACAACTCCTTGCCGTCGGCGGCAGTAACTTTGAGCCCTTCTGAAATAAGGTCATTTTCGTTGGGTTGTTCTTTGCAACTCTGTGTGTCAATTCCGAGACGTTCCAGGATATTGTAACACCAGGTTTTCAGATCGAAGAATGAGATTTTGCGATCTTCACTGTTCCAAATGCCCGAAATCTTATTTCCTGTAACTACCAGAGCCAGTTTTTCTTCTTCCCTGTAGCCTTTTACTTCACTTGCCGGTTTTGCCGGATTGAGGCTGTAACAGTTGCCGAATTCAAACAGGCGTAAGTCTGCGTTTTGACGGTTCCGATTGTGACGAACGGCCTCCAATGCATTAAATATTAACGTCTGGCGCATACCATTCAGATCGGAACTCAACGGGTTGGCCAGTTTTACCACCTGTTTTTCGGGGAAAGTTTCCGATTTTTCGTAGTAGGCCGCTTTGGTCAGTGAGTTGCTCATGATTTCGTCAAACCCCGCACCAACAAGTTGAGAAGCTATGGTATTGCGAAGTTTTCCGATGTTTGGTTTATCGGCATATACAATGGTGGAGTTCAATTTGTGGGGAGCTTCCACATTATTGTATCCGTAAACCCTGAGAATTTCCTCTATTACATCGGCCTCACGTTGCACATCTACCCGGTAGGGAGGGACGGCAACACGCCATAGCTCTTCTGTCTCGGCCACGATGTCAATATCCAGCGCCTTTAATATTTTACGGATTTGCGATGACTCAATTTTTTTACCGATGAGTCGATCCACATGAGCCAGAGAAAGTTCCACATCGTGATGTTTCACGGGCTCGGGATAAATGTCCACTATTTCGGAAGAGATATTTCCTCCTGCCACTTCTTTGATCAGTAAGGCAGCTCTTTTAAGTGCATAAAGGGTGATGTTGGGATCGGTACCTCTCTCAAACCTGAAGGAAGCATCGGTATTGAGGGTGTGACGACGCGCCGTTTTTCTGACAAAAACAGGATTGAAGCATGCACTTTCCAAAAATATTTTGGTGGTTTTTTCTGTAACACCGCTGTCAATGCCACCAAAAACTCCGGCAATGCACATTCCCTCATCGGCATTGCAAATCATCAGGTCCTGATCGTCCAGCTCCCGCTCTTTCTCATCGAGGGTGGTAAATTTGGTTCCTTTGCTGAGTGTTTTAACCAGTACTTTATCTCCGGTAATTTTATCACCATCGAAAGCATGAAGGGGTTGTCCCATTTCATGCAGTATAAAATTGGTGATGTCCACCACATTGTTGATGGGGGTCATTCCAATGGCGAGCAGTTTGTTCTTCAACCAGTCGGGCGATTCTTTTACATTGATACCGCTGATGGTGAGTCCACTGTACCGGGTGCAGGCTTCAGGGTTTTCAACTTTTACCTGTACGGGCCAGTCGTGGTTGTCTATTTTGAAATCATCCACCGGGGGCCATTTCACTTCAATGGAACCATCCTTTTGTTTTAAATATGCTGCGAGGTCTCTGGCAACACCTATATGGGAAGCACCGTCAATACGGTTGGGCGTGAGGTCAACTTCAATGCGGATGTCCGATTCAATATTAAAATACTCAGCGGCAGGGGTTCCCGGCTTGGTGTCAGGCTCCAGCACCATTATACCATCGTGGGCAGTTCCAAGTCCTATCTCATCTTCGGCGCAAATCATACCTTCCGATTTCTCCCCTCTGATTTTTGCCTTTTTTATTTGGAAACCCTCTTCGTCGGGGTATAGTGTTGCCCCTACGGTTGCCACCACTACTTTTTGGCCTGCTGCCACATTTGGTGCGCCGCAAACAATAGGAAGGAGTTCTCCGGATCCCACATCTACGGTGGTCACACTGAGTTTATCGGCATTTGGGTGCTTTTCGCAGGTAAGCACTTCTCCAATTACCAAGCCCCGCAAGCCGCCTTTTACGGTGTCGATGGTTTCTACGGAACCAACTTCCAGTCCCAGGTCGGTAAGAATTTTGGCAATTTCAGTTGCCGGTAAATCGGTGTTGATGTAATCTTTCAGCCACTTGTATGAGATGTCCATGAGTATGTTGTATTTTTTAGTTTTTGAATCGAAAGGTCCGTTAGCAATTAGAAACTGAAACGAAACGACCAGCAAAAATAAGAAATATGTTTCAACGCGCTAAAAAATAGGCGATATCTTTTTGTTAGTTTCGAATGTTGGGTATAGAGTTTCGGGTTTTGTGCTGAGTTTTGAGTTCTGAGTTTCGCGTTGTGGGTTGAGGCGGTTTCCCTTTCAGGCGGTTAGGGGGGAGCGCGCAGAAAGGATGAGTCTTGAGTTTTGTGTTGAAGTACCTTTTTAAAACAGGCTAGTGTCGGAAGGGCAACGCCCTGGTTTTGGTGGTGTTTATTGCATTTTTTTATAGGGCCGTTGCCCCAAACTATTGTTAAAGACCTTTGGCTTTGTAAAAACACAACAATATCATGAATAGAAGATTGACGAAGTCCATAAAGCAGGCCACAACCATTTTTCTTTTCAAATCCCGATTGTTTTGCTCCCTTCAACTCAATTACCGCCTACTTGCTATTCACTATTCACTACTGACTACTGACTATCCACCACTGACTACTCACTAAAAATATTGTCATTTCCTCTTATTTCAATATCTTTGGGACATAATGGAAAAACCGGGGAATAACCAAATACCGGTAGAAGAGCAGAAAAATGAACAGAAATATGATAAAGTTTGAAGAAAACCATCGTCCCCTGATTTTGGTTACCAACGACGATGGTGTTGAGGCTGGTGGAATAAGGGCTTTGAGAGAAGTTGCCCGTGAGTTTGGAAATGTTGTGGTGGTTGCACCGGATTCGGCCCAATCGGGAATGTCCAATGCCATCACTGTTAAGGTTCCATTGTATTTGAAAAAGGTGCACAGCGAAAAAGGGTTGTACATTTTTAAAACCAATGGAACCCCCGTTGATTGTGTTAAATTATCGCTCAATTCATTATTGCCCCGAACACCTGATTTGGTATTGTCGGGAGTGAATCACGGGAGTAACAGTTCTTCAAGTGTGCATTACAGCGGAACGCTTGGGGGTGCCAGAGAGGGTGTGATGAACGAAATCCCTTCTGTTGGCTTTTCGTTACTGGATTATAGTCCCGATGCTGATTTTTCTACTGCCATTCCTTTTATTCGTCAGGTAATTCAGCAAGTGATACAGTTTGGTTTGCCGGCAGGCACTTTTTTGAATGTGAATATTCCCAAAGGCAATATCCTTAAAGGTATTAAAGTGGTGCGACAGGCCAGAGGCAAATGGGTGGAGGAATTTGTGGAAAGAGAAGATCCCCGCAAACAAAAGTATTATTGGCTCACAGGTTTCTTTCAGAACCTGGAACCCAACGCCACTGATACCGACGAGTATGTACTGGACCAGGGATTTGTTTCCGTGGTTCCCTGCACTTTGGATATTACCGATCACGGGGCAATAGAGCAGCTGAAGGCCCAGTCGTATGAGATGAGTATTAACGGGGTAGTTTAGCCCGCTTTTTTGAAGAGAGATGATTTGCAAATGTAATAAACAGATTGTTGGGTTTTTAATTGGACTTGTGGTACCGGTTATATTCAGTTTCTTGCTGTTTAAAGGGAGATATCATGGAGATCTTGGGTTTGATGATTTTGCAATTACAATGTTTAAATTGCAAAGCCTGGGGAAGTTGGTTAGTGTGAGTGTGCTGCCTAACTTATTGATTTTCTTTGTGGCCATATGGACTGAGCGTCTGTTGGCTGCCCGGGGTATCGTGATTGCCACGCTTCTTTACACCCTTGCCACGGTTGTTTTGTATTTTCTGAGATGATTTTTTAAAGGGGCCGGATATACATTTTTTTATTGAATACTGCCTTGATCGGGCAGAATCAATAATTTATTAATTGCCAGAAAACTTAGTTTGATGAGGTATTATATCATAGCAGGAGAGGCTTCGGGAGATTTACATGCTTCCAACCTGATGCGGGAACTGAAAAGACTGGATGCGGAGGCCGATTTTCGCTTCTGGGGCGGGGATCTCATGGCCCGACAGGGAGGAAAGTTGGTCAGACATTACCGGGATACAGCTTATATGGGTGTTTGGGAGGTAATTACTCATTTGCCTTCCATTTTTAAAAACCTGAACGAATGTAAAGAGGACATCCTGCGCTATCATCCTGATGTGTTGATTTTGGTAGATTATCCGGGTTTTAACCTTCGCATTGCCAATTTTGCCCACAGCAACGGGCTGAAGGTGTTTTATTACATCTCTCCTAAAATTTGGGCCTGGAATAAGGGACGGGTCAAACGGATTCAGAAATGGGTGGACAAAATGTTTACCATTCTTCCTTTTGAAACCGATTTTTATGCTGAGTATGGGGTTCCGGTGGCCTATTCGGGCAATCCATTGCTCGATGCCATTGATACACGGGAGTTTAAAAATGAATCGTGCGAAGCATTTCTGGAGCGCCATCAGCTTCCCGACAAGCCTATTGTGGCAGTCCTGGCAGGCAGCCGGCTTCAGGAAATCGATCGAATAATTCCTGATATGTTGAAGATGGTTCGGAAATTTCCTGATCACCAGTTTATTGTTGCCGGAGCTCCTTCTTTTACTGAAGCTGATTACCAGCAATATGTTCCGGGAGAGGGCAGTGTGAAAGTTATTTTCGGAGAGACTTATGCCTTGCTGCAACAGGCCAAAGCGGCTATGGTAACTTCCGGAACTGCCACGCTCGAGGCAGCTTTGCTCAAATGCCCGCAGGTAGTATGTTACAAAATGTGGGGTGGGGCATTTACCGATTTTATGGCCAAAAAAGTGATTATTCAGGTGCCCTACATCTCACTGGTCAACCTGATTATGAACCGGGAAGTGGTGACAGAGCTGTTTCAGAATGATATGACGGAAGAAAACCTGACTTCCGAACTGCGGAATTTACTTTGCGATGAGGGCATAAGAAATAAAATGTTTGCCGATTATGAAGAGTTGCAGAGAGTCATGGGAGGCCCCGGAAGCAGCGGGAAAACTGCCCGCCTGATGTGGGATTCCCTTAATGGTTAAAAGTACCGGTAGTCTCAATTTTTTTCTATTAACTAAAAACTAAATACTAATAACTACTTTATGCTGGCATTGTGGAAAAAAGAGCTTTTTACTTTTTTCAGTTCCTTGACAGGTTCACTGGTTATTGCTGTGTTTCTTGTGCTTAATGGCCTGTTTTTGTGGGTAATACCGGGCAATATGAATATTTTGTTTGGCGGATATGCCAATCTGGATGGCTTGTTTTATATGGCACCCTGGCTCTATCTGTTTCTGGTCCCGGCTGTTACGATGCGTCTGTTTGCTGATGAGAAAAAATCGGGAACCATAGAGCTGCTTTTAACACGGCCTTTGTCAGACTGGCAGATAGTTACCGGTAAATATATGGCCGGTTTATCGCTGGTTGTATTAAGTCTTCTTCCCACTTTGATTTATTTTTATTCCGTATCCCGGTTGGCACAACCGGCAGGTAATGTGGATGCCGGTGCAATTTGGGGCAGCTACATCGGTCTGCTGATGCTGGCAGGCGCATATGTGGCAATGGGCGTTTTTACCTCTGCCATTACCGATAACCAGATTGTGGCGTTTGTTTTGGCAGCCTTGCTGGCTTTTGTGTTTTATAGTGGGTTTGATGCCCTGGCTTCTGTTCCGTTTTTTGATTCTTTTGAAGGTGTCTTAATTAACCTGGGGATAGATGCTCATTACCAGTCTTTAAGCAGAGGTGTGATTGATGCCCGCGATGTGTTGTATTTTCTTGGATTGATTTTGGTGTTTCTTGGACTTTCGAGACTTGTGCTGAGCAGCAGGAGATGGTGAGGGGGGAAGTAGAGAATAGAGAATGGAGAGTAGAGAATGGAGAGTAGAGAATAGAAGTTAGAAGGCAGACTGAGGGCTGCGAGATGAGAAATGAGTGTTGAGTATGTCTTTTATACTGAAGCTGGATTTCTGGCATAGCCATGTATTTTTCAATTAATAGGTGGAGGTTATTATTATTTGATTATTTCTTCGCATGGTAAACCAGCCCCGGCGGGGCGACAGTTTGGTAGCAATGGGATTGCAATGAATGGAAAAGCCCCGGCAGGGGTGACACCTTGATTAAAAAGACAATGGAAGAATTATTATAAAAAGAAGTTTGTTAAGCAATGAAGAAGCTGAAAGAAACCCAGCAAAGCTCAGGTTCAGCATTGCTTATCGCAAAGATTAAATGGGTTATCAAATTATTAACCGTTATTCTATAGATAGAGTCCGTCTATAAACTAAGCATAGTTAGTTTTTAGTCATGTGTCTGGTCAGAAAGTGCCAATTGCAAGGCTTGCGACCGCGTGCCGTCTAAAGCTTTAGCGGTGGCGCAAGCCGCCAAAAGCGCAGTTTACTTGCGTAAATGAGCATTTTGGCGGCAAGTAAAACGCCGCAAGTGGTACTTTATGGACAGATACTAGATGAAATTTAGTATGGGTCAGGGGAGAAGGCAGAAGATTAACTAAAATTAGATTAAAAAATATGTTCGGTAAATCAAATAAGCAGAAAGATCTGATTCATTTTGGGCTTCTTTTAGCCTTGGTTGTATTGGTGAATTTACTTGCTTCCTCTGTCGTTTTACGATTGGATCTGACTGAAGAAAAGAGATTCACACTTGCAGATATTACCACTGATTTTTTATCAGAGATGGATCAACCTGTCTTCGCAAGTGTTTATTTGTCGGGTGATTTGAATGTGGGGTTCAGTCGTTTGTCGCAATCGGTGGAAGATAAACTGGATGAGTTTGGCGTTTATGCAGGCTCTAATCTGGATTATCGGTTTATTGATCCCAACGACTCCTCTGATGAGTCGAAGAGGGCCACAGAGCAATTGAAAGAACTGGGGCTTGAGCCGGTTCCTGTTTACGAGGCCAAAGAGGATGGATCACGCAGCAGATCTCTGGTTTATCCTTATCTGATTTTGCAGTCGGGCGATACCGAGATTGCAGTGAATCTACTGGAAAATATGCCTGGACAATCCGGAGCTGAGAACCTGAACGCTTCTGTGGAGGCGTTGGAATTTAAGCTTATAGATGCCGCTCGAAGGTTGTTGATTGACGAAATGCCCCGTATTGCCTTTTTGGAGGGACATGGAGAATATGATGAGATAGATGTGGTGGATATCACTGATGCCCTTTCCCGATATTATCAGGTGGACAGAGGAAATCCGGGTAACTCGCCTGAAATGCTTGCCCCTTATGAAGCTTTAATCATTGCCGGACCCAAAAAAGAATTTGCGGAGGATGAGAAGTATGCCATTGATCAGTACATCATGCATGGCGGCCGTGTGTTGTGGCTGATAGACGCCCTGGGAGTAACGATGGACAGCCTTCAGCACTCTATGCAAACCGTAGGCTTACCTATGGATATAAACCTGGATGATCAGTTGTTTCGATATGGTTTTCGTATTAATCCGGTGCTTGTTCAGGATGTGCAGTCGGGTATGATACCTGTCAATGTGGCTCCTGCCGGACAGTCTTCTCAGTTTGTTCCCATGCCCTGGACCTACAGCCCTTTGTTGAATACAAACAGTGGGCATCCGGTTACGCGCAATGTGAATGTCGTAAGGGGAGAATTTGTCAGTAGCATTGATACCGTGGGTGGTGATTTGAACACCACCAAGACACCGTTACTGCGCACCAGTCGATATTCCCGCGAGATGGAGGTTCCGGTTTATATTTCTCTGGCCCAGGTAGAGGAGCAGCCGGCCCGGGAGAATTTTCCCCAGTCCCATATTCCGGTTGCCTATTTGTCGGAGGGAGCATTTACTTCTGCTTTTCTGAACAGGCCGGTGCCCCCCGGAGTGAATGGTGCTGGCTTGGAGCGTCGTGACCGAAGTGTTCCCACACGTATGATTGTAGTTGCAGATGGTGAGATTATCAGGAACGAAGTACACCGAAGGGAATCCGCCAATCCCGGCATTGTTCCTCTGGGGTATGATGAGGTTACCCGACAGACCTTCGGGAATAAACAGTTTATTCTTAACGCCGTCAATTATCTCACCGATGAAGAGGGTTGGATGAATCTGCGGACAAGAAATTACCGACTGCGGTTGCTCGACAGAGATAAAGTAGCCAATGAAGCAGGATTCTGGAAAGCCATCAATATGGGAATACCGGTGCTGTTTGTACTGCTGGCCGGTCTTTTGGTGCCTTTGTGGAGAAAAAGGCGTTACGGAAAAGAATAATAGAAAATAGCCCCGCAGCACTTTTTTGTAGCCTCAAAATTTCTTATTTTCGGCACACTTTTTTGCTACATAATCTTTATATTTGAAGATGTTTGCAGAAAAGCTTATCTTGAGGTGCAATTTGTTGTTCCTGAATGAGTTTTGAATGTTGTCGCTGTCGTTTTTTGAACGGTGGTGAAAGTAATATTTTGTTTATCAGATAATAATTATAAAAAATAGAAAACAATGAAGTTTGTTGTCTCCAGTTCAGGGCTGTTGTCGCACTTGCAGGCCATCAGCCGGGCTATTGCTTCCAAAAGCCCTATGCCTATTCTTGATAATTTTTTGTTTAGCCTCGAAGGACAAAAATTAACAATTACTGCCTCCGATACCGAGGTTACGATGATTACTTCGATGGACCTGGAAACCACTGACGGTGAAGGTACGATTGCGATGCCTTCAAAAATCCTTTTGGAGACGCTGAAGAAGTTCCCCGAACAACCTCTGAACTTTGAGATCAATGAGGAAACTATGGCGGTGGATATTGTCACTGAGAAGGGTAAGTTTAGTGTGGTTGGTCAGAACGGAGACGATTTTCCGGCATTGCCTCAGATTGATGAGGAAAAAGCAAGTAAACTCCAGATTTCTGCTGATACCTTGTTGACAGGGATTGTGAAAACCTTGTTTGCTACAGCAGACGATGAACTCAGACCGGTAATGAATGGTATTTTGTTTGAGTTCACCCCTGATAACATGACTTTTGTGGCATCCGATTCACATAAATTGGTTCGTTATCAGCGTTTGGATGTGAAGACCGATTATGAGGCTTCCTTTATTTTGCCCAAAAAGCCTGCAGGTCTGTTGAAAAATGTTCTGCCCAAGGAAGACGGGGATGTAGAAGTGGCCTTTGATGATCAGAATGCTTACTTCACGATGCAAAATTATCGACTGGTTTGCCGTTTGGTGGAGGGAAATTACCCCAGCTACAATGCTGTTATTCCTCAGGACAATCCCAATAAAGTGGTGGTTGACCGGGTGGACTTGTTCAATACCCTTGGACGTGTCTCTTTGTTTGCCAGTCAGGCAAGTAATCTGGTTAAACTTCATTTGGGAGCCAACGAAATGGTTATCTCTGCTCAGGATCTTGACTTTTCTATTTCTGCTCATGAAAAACTGGGCTGCCAGTACGATGGTGATGAAATGGAGATTGGTTTTAAATCCGGATTTCTGGCCGATATTCTGGAGAATATCTCCTCCTCAGATATTGTGCTGGAGTTGTCTGATCCTGCCCGCGCCGGAATATTTGTCCCTTTTGACAAGTCCGAAAATGAGGATGAGTTGATGTTGCTTATGCCTATGATGATTAATGCCTGATAGTTCGGGCTAACCTCTATATTTAAACGTCTCGTTGAGTTTTCAGCGGGACGTTTTTTATAAAAAAAAGTCTGCCCGGGAAGGACAGACTTTAAAAACAGGACAATTAACAGAACCGGATTTAAAACCGGACCAGCCATCGTTATGGCATTTCTTTAATCTGATGCCGGCCGGCATCAGGTTTGCGTTTATCTCCTTTCGGGTTGTCTTGCTTTTACGGTTATTAAGGTAAATTGTAAGAGACGTTTTTGTTGGCAATCCTGTTTTCGGAAAAATTTCCGAAGACAGGGGTGGTTTATCAGGTCAGATTGTCGTAGGCAGTTTCTCCATGTTCGTAGATGTCGAGTCCTTCCTCTTCCACGCGTTTGGGTACCCGCAGACCTACGGTTGATTTAATGGTTCGGAAAAGGATGAATCCCATGGCCAATGCCCAGGCAGCGACAGAGATTACGCCCAATGCCTGAACTCCAAGCAGGCTTGCACCGCCACCATAGAAGAGTCCTCCTTCAGTTGCCAGAAGACCTACCATAATGGTTCCTACAGCTCCGCTGAATCCATGCACTGTAACGGCACCAACAGGATCGTCAATACGCAGCTTGTCCAGCATTTCCACTCCAAAGATTAGTACGAAGCCGGCAATAACTCCGATGATTACTGCTCCACCGGGAGTGACAATGTCGCAACCGGCGGTGATGGCGACCAATCCGGCCAGCGCTCCGTTGAGTGAAAGACCCAGTGATGGCCGTTTGTAACGCATCCATGAGATTATCATGGCTGTAACGGTTCCGGCTGCAGCCGAAAGGTTGGTGGTTACAAAAATGGAGGCTACCGCTGAGATGTTATCCAGTCCGCTTGCTGCCAGCTGTGATCCGGGGTTAAAACCAAACCATCCAAACCACAATATAAAGACTCCTAATGCACCAATGGTTAAACTGTGGCCGGGAATCGCTTTGCGTTTTCCGTTGTATTTTCCCAATCTCGGCCCAACTGTAGCAGCTCCAACCAATCCAAGCCATCCACCTACCGAGTGTACCACTGTGGATCCGGCAAAGTCGTGAAAGCCCAATTCGCTGAGCCATCCACCTCCCCACACCCAGTGTCCTGAGATGGGATAAATGACTGCCGTAATGAAGAAACTGGCAAGAATGTATGCTTTGAATTCGGTTCGTTCTGCAACAGCACCGGAAACAATTGTGGCGGCGGTTGCTGCAAATACGGTCTGGAATATCAGAATGGCATAATCCACATCATTGCCGTAACTTCCTGAGAAAAAGAGATCGGGCATGCCTATGAACCCTCCCAGATCGGTTCCAAACATGATGCTGAAGCCTATCAACCAGAACATTAGTGATCCTACGGAGAAGTCAAGGAAGTTCTTCATCAATATATTTGCAGTGTTTTTGGCACGTGAAAAACCGGCTTCAACCATTGCGAACCCCGGCTGCATAAACATTACCATGGCCGCTGCAATTAAAACCCATAACATGTCTAAAGAGACGGTTATCTCGGATACTTGTTTTGTAATTTCTTCCATAATCGTATGATTTTAATAGATTTAACCTGAGAGGATTTCTGTTATTCCTCTTCTCCTTTGATGTAGAGAGACTCATCACCTTTTTCGCCTGTGCGTATCCGGTAAGACTCTTCAATGTCCACAACGAAGATTTTTCCGTCTCCTATGGCTCCGGTTTTTCCCGATTCCAGAATGGCGTTAATGGTGTTTTTCAGGTTTTTATCGCGTACCACAATTGATAATTTGATGCGTTCAATGGCGCTGGTATCGTAAACAATTCCCCGAAAGGCGCGCTCTTCACGCGACCTTCCGATTCCACGAACTTCCCAGTATGAAAAGAAATCAATCCCTACTTTGCTGAGGGCCTCTTTTACATCATCGAACTTGGTTTTGCGTATGATGGCTTCAATCTTTTTCATGATATCATTTTTAGGTTTTTGACTACTTGGCAGTATGATCGGTTATTTCCGGCAGGAATTTTCCGGGCTGCGGAGCTCAGAATGAAACTCCTACCACCATAAATAAACTTTCACTTTCGGGGTTGAGAATCACTGAACCGGAAAGGGGAAGTGAGAAATACTCTGTTAGTTTAATCTCTTTGGATGCTCCGATGCCCACATTTACAATTCCAAAGTCACCATCTGTAGTGTAAACCTCATCGCCGGCTCCGATAAAGGCATTGACCAGTCCAAAGTCGTAACCTGCCTCAAGATAGAGTGATTTGTCGTCGGCTCCGGCAAAGAACTTCCCTGCAAGCAGGCTGAACTTATCCAACGAAAGGGTACCGCTTACTTCCATGGAATGATTGCTGTCGAAATCAAAATAATCATCCGACATGTCATCCATCGGGAAGTAGTAGTCGGTTACGGTTAGTGAAAAAACATCCCCGAATGAATATCCTGCATACAGGTCGGCTTCCTGGGCTCCCGGAAGATTCGTGGTATAGGCACCCCATGCACCCAGTACAAAATCACCGGCACTCATTTCCATATATGGCTGGATGCTTGGTGAACCACCAAAGTCGGTCCCCCGCCAAACATAGCGGCTCATAAGGTCGGCACCGACACTTACCTCAACTTGTGACCTGGCATTAAAGCCGGATGCAAAAAGACCAGTAATGGTCAGGACCAAAAAAAGTTTTCCAAAGTTTCTCATAGTGGTTAGTTTTTAAAAATGTGGTTAATAAAAGTGTACCCCGTAAAAAAGGGGGGTGTTTGGTTTATTTTTTGAGTTTTCAAGAGTTTTACCCCCTTTTTATATGGGTTGACAATGCAAATATATATACTTTTTATTTTTACCCCCTAATTTTTGAGGGGTAAATTTTGAAAATTTGCATTTTTTATGAAAAGACCCTTATTTTGGAGGGGGGCATCATTGTTTTTTGAAGAATATTAATTGTCCTCCCCCTTTATCCAGAGCTTGCCCGAAAACTTCAATTACAGGCCATCGGCCTGAGTGCAATAGCATGGGGCAACGACACAGGAAGATTGTAACAACTCTCTCCTCTCATTATTGGTTGCGTCGCGATTAATAATGAGAGGGGAGGTGAGAAATACCTCAGAACCCAGGACGTTGCACCGGGCTGTTGTTCTCAGGTTTTCAGCCTGTTTACATCTTACTCGTCTTATCTATATGGCAGGTAAAGTTGGGGGCTAATGCAGGTGGATAAATGTTTCCGGCTTTTGTGGGAAAAAAATATATCTAATGGAGTAGAATTATTGATAATGTATGAATAGTTCGGCTTTAATGATTAAATTTGATTTACACAATACAAAATCTTGAAAGGATGAAAAATATTGAATTAGGAAAAGGCGTTGATAATCTTCAATTTGGAATGACCCGTGAGGAGTTTAAAGCAATTATGGGAGAGCCTGATGAAATTGAGGTTATGGAAAATGAAGACATGGCCGAAGATACGTCTGAAGCGTGGCACTATGATGAAATAGAATTGTCCGCTTCTTTTGATCAGATGGAAGACTGGCGACTTACTTCGCTTGCGGTGAGCTCCAAAGAATACACCTTTGAGGGGGTGGATCTGATAGGTCTTAGTCAGCAGGAGGTGATGGATCAGATCGAAATGCTTGGTCTTGGAGATGTTTCTATTGAAGAGTTGTCAGACGATGAGGATAACAGTCAGCAGATTGCAACGCTGTTGGATGTAAGTCTTAATTTATGGTTTGATAACGGTATTTTATCGGAAATACAATGGGGACCTTACTGGGATGAAGAAGAGGAAGAGTTGATCTGGCCGGGAGAAGAAGAAGAGTAAAAAAAAATCTTCTGATCATTTGCAATATATTGAATTGAATGTATAAATTTATCCCGTAAATTTTATATTTGTAATTGCATGGAAAAGAGTATTTTAAAGGTTGATCCCGTAGCATTTCGTTACGATGATCCCGAGATTGATGATGATGATTTCGGTGAAGATGATGATTATGAATGGGGGGAGGAAGACCTGGATGATGAAAATTTCGACGAAGATATTGACGAAGACTTTGATGAGGATTACGACGAAGACTTTGACAATGATTTTGATGAGGACGATTTCGATGACGATTTTGATGATGATGATTTTTAATATCCGGCTTTAATCATCTAACCTGAATTAATCAGGCTAAAATAAAAAACAGGGGTTGTACAATTTTCTTCGTACAACCCCTGTTGTTTTTAGCTATGGTTCTGTAAAACGTTACTTACTTTCAATGGGCAACCTTCAAAACCCGGGTCTTTGCAAAAATCTTACACAATCTGTAAAGGAAGATTTTTCTTAAGGGTTACGCCTGTCAATGGTTTACTGCTCTTTTAAAATCTTTTTTTATTACAAAGAACCCAATCCCCCTCCCCGGGAGGGGTTAGGGGAGGTCGTCAATCCGCAGAAGACCGGTTTTATTAAATATCTTCCCGGACAAGCTTTTTCTGAATCTTTTTAATGACATTTTCAATGGGTTGTTCGGGTTCTATGACATTGTAATCGCCCCAGAAATCAGGATCAGAGAAACCACTAACTTCATCTTCCATGATGGCATTGATTTTCAGCCTGTCAGATCCCCGGAATGGATCCTCACTTGTGATTTCCCAGTCGGTAACTGCCATTTCCAGAGTGGTGTGGTAGTTGGTATTGAAAAGTTTTCTTCTCCATTTTACTTTGAAGGAGGCCTGTCCTCTGCTGTAACCAAAGTACCATTTTCCCTCTTCGTTCTGTCTGTAATTGACGATGTATGAGGCTTCGGTGGGGAAAACCCGGGCACCAAAAGGTTTTTTGCGAATAAACATTCTCGCCACTTCGTCTTTGTCTTCAGTATTCATATTAAATACTGCTCTTGTTACTGCCAGGTTTTCTGTATCCACATAAAGTCTTCCATAGAAAAGCGGAATCTTCACCGAAGGCTTTTGTTCAAAACTCAATACATATATTGTCCGATCCTCAATGCGTGTAATGTTGCTGATTTTGAAGTTGTAATAATCAATCATGTCATTGTCGAACAACAGATATGGATCTTTCATGATGTCCAGCATGGTGGCTGTGTAAGGCCCTCCCTGCAGTTTAAAGGCTACCGTGTCGAGCTTTTCGTAGTCTGTGCTTTTGCGACCAATATGCAATTTTACACGGTCTTCACGTGGATTGTCGTACGAAAACTTATAAACATCCACCACTGCCTCGGAAAGGGAAACATAAGACCATCCTTTTTTTATGGTCTCCCGATAAAAAGCGGTCATTTTTGTGGGGTCGGCCAGATAGTTCTCATCCCTGCGATTGAGTACAGCTCTGATCAGGAGATTGGGATCGGATGGAAAAACAGAGACTTCCACAAGCGGAACGGTAATCATTTTGAGCTCAATAGTGTTGCGACCATGGCGAAAAGATGAAACCGGCATATATTTTTTCTCATATCCGATAAAAGAGATGCGGATTTGTTCGTTTGATTTTTCCTTGGGAACCTTCAAAGAGAAATTACCACTTGAGTTGCTGACGGTGGCAATGTTTGTTCCTTCAATAGCTACTGTGGCAAAGGCCAGGGGGTCGCCGGAGTCTTCATCTTCCACACTTCCCCGGAGCAATAAAAATTTGGTGGTGTCGGGCAACTGTTCTTCTTCCTCAAAAACAGAAGAAGCATATGTTGCAGTGGCGGTCATCGAAATCATGGCTACTAAAGCCAATATGAAACGAAAACCTGTGCGGGTATTAAATCTGTTTGTTTTCATGGCATCAGTTTTTGGTGTTCACAATTATGCAGAATGCTATTTTGATCGTTGTTAACAGCGATGGATGTTGTTATTCATCCTTTTCAACATATAGACACCGGGATGCCGAAAAACCCTTAGTGAAGTCTGATTTTTTTTCGGGGAAGTAAAATCCGCGCCTACCGATACATCTGTTTCATTGGCTTGAGCAGGTACTCCAGTCCATTGAGTTTAATCTCGTAAATGGTACCCAGAAGCATTCCCAGCTTTCCGTTGGGCCATCCTTTCTGTGACATCCACACCAGGTATGGTTCGGGCAGATCACAAATGCGCAGCCCTTTATATTTGCCGTAGGGCATTCGGTTGGTGATGAGTTCTTTGAGTATTCCTGAATTGATTTGTGGCGCTGGTTCCATTAAAATATTTTTTGAAGTAATAAAAAGCCCGGACATTGGGTGTGCAAATGTCCGGGCAAATGTAGGAATATTTAATGTTAGATTTTATCCGGATGAGGTCCGATTCGTTCGTTGCAGTCCAAGGCATCAATTTTTTTCATGTCTTCCTCCGAAATTTCGAAATCAAAGATGGATGCATTTTCTTCGATGCGATTCTTCTTTACGCTTTTGGGGATGGTTACCACTCCTTTCTGAAGGTCCCATCTAAGAACAATCTGGGCGATGCTTTTACTGTATTTTTCTGAAAGATCTTTCAATAGATCGATCTCAAAAATTCCACCCTGCATCAACGGGCTCCATGCTTCGTACTGGATACTGTGTTTTTTACAGAAATCGATAAGATCCTGTTGGACCAGATGCGGATGAAATTCCATTTGATTGACCATGGGCACAATTTTCCCTGTGGCCATCACATCTTCCAAATGGTGCTGCAGGAAGTTGCTGACCCCGATGGCCCGTATGCGTCCTTCTTCGTATAAAGTTTCCAGGGCACGCCAGGTATCTGTGTATTTGCCTTTGATGGGCCAGTGAACCAGGTAAAGATCGAGGTAATCGGTTTGCAGTTTTTTCAATGACTCTCCGAAAGCCCTTATCGTTTCATCATATCCCTGATCGGTATTCCACACTTTGCTGGTAATAAATATTTCTTTCCGCGAAATGGAGTGTGATTTGATGGCTTCTCCAAGACCATCTTCATTTTCGTAAAATGCGGCAGTGTCAATGTGGCGATAGCCGAAGTCCAGTGCAGCATGAACTGCGTTTTTGATTTCATTGTTGGGGGTTTGGAATACACCTAATCCCAGATAGGGCATCCTGGTTCCGTTGGCCAATTCTACTGTACCTTTTAAGTCTGTTATTCGCATAATGGTATTGTGTTTTTGTATTTAAAACAAAAGAAAACCCGTTTTGTTGGTTTTGTTTGAAAACTGCAAAAAACGGGTTTTGATCATATGTTTTAAAAGGTATTACATCACCTTAAGCCGTTCGGGTTGCAGATCTTTAACCCATTTGTTGACGATAAATTTGTTTTTCTCCATCCACTGATGAATTCCGTTTGCCGGATCGGTGGCCATTTTTACCTGATCAATCAGGCTGTTGAATTGTTTATCAGTGAGTTTCATTCGCTTGAAGAATTCGGCTGCATGCGGATGCTCATCAATGCTTTTTTTGTTTCCAACCACATAAATATGCTCGTCGGTGGGGAAGATGTTGTCCGGGTCTTCCAAAAAGCGCACATCATGACGACTGAATATCCAGTGAGGTTCCCAGCCTGTTACTACGATCTCTCTACGCCGCTTTATTGAATCGGTCATTTGAAAGGTCATTTGGTCATCCGAACCGGTGAGCAATCGGTTGTTTAGTTTGTAGTGCTTGATGGCTCTGTCCGTGGATGTCATGATACCTGCTCCGGCATCAATACCCACAATGGGGATGGTGTCTCCGGTCAGGTCGGTAATGGAAACATACTTACTGTAATCGGGAACCACCAATCCTGTTTTGGGATTATGAAATACAATTCCGACGGTGTCGATTTCATTTTTGTACTTTTCGAAATATTGACGCTGGGTGTGAGGAAGCCAGGCATCCGGAAAAAAGTCTGCCTGCTGACCGGCAACTTCCCGGTAGGCCGATTCCACATCTGTTAGTTTCAATTCTACTTCGTATCCCATCTTCTCTTCCAGGACGGTGGCAGCCATCATGGTAATGGCTACACTTTCGGTCCAGTTGGTGTAATTAAGTTTTACCACACGTTTGTCCTCTTCCTCCTGCGAAGGTTTGGTGTAGTTACAGGAAACTATAATGCCCGAAAAGATTATGCCCGTAAGCATAAGGGAAATCATATTGAAGATTGTTCGTTTCATGCTTTTTTTCTTGGTTATAGAATTCGTTGGTTTTCACTCTGGTGATTATGAAGACCTGTTTGATGTTGATTGTCAGAGACAACAGGGCTTTTAATCAAAAATACGTTCCAGAATTCCGGTGGACAATTTTTTGTCCTTGACAATCAGCACCGGAAGGGTTTTGCCACCTCCGGCAAGCTTTTCAGAGGTATTGTCAAGAATGACATGCGTTAGACCTGATTTCATCTTTGATCCTGACAAAATCAGATCGGCCTGGTTTTGAACCGCTTTGTGATAAAGAATCTGGGCTTCTCCGCCCTCTTTATTCATGCTGAATTCACACGGAAATTCTTCCTCTTTAATGTTCAGTTTTTTGATGATTTTCTGATATTCTTTTTTTCCGTGTTTGGTCATCTGTTCCAGCAATCTTGTCTCCTGTTTCTCGGTCTGCTGAGGAAAATAGTTCAACGGCAGCTTAAAAACATTGTGGCAGGTAACCTTAGCTTCGGTTTGTTCTTTAATCGACTGAGCCATTTTGAGTGCTTCTATGGAGATTTTGGAAAAATCCATGCGTACCCAGAGGTGTTTGATGTTGTAGGGGGCTGTTTCGGTAACCAGCAGTACAGAGGAGGGAATCAGGCTTGTTACTTTGCGGGTAATTCCACCCTCTCCGGTATAGCCTATCTTTTTCCCCATAATGGTGAGGTCAATCTTATTGTTTTTTGCGTATCTCACAATGGTTTCGGTTGTGAGGCCCTGCTTAACCTGAATGGAGAAATCTACTTTGGCATTGAACAGCTCTTTTGCTTTCTCTTCCAACTCTTCGCGTACTAGTTGGTCCACCGGTTCGTTGAATCCGGGAAAGGATGATTTGATTTCATCAGGAATTTCCACCGGGTGCATCACATGCATAAATATTACCGATGAGGGTGCAAAGGTATCCACGATGAAGTTGGTATATCGAAACAGAAAATCATCCATTTCTGTGAGGTCCAGGCAGACCAGTATTTTATTAAATTTCTTGTTCATAATGACAGACTTTTTAGGATCGGTATTACTTTTCATTTTTGTTATCTGACGGGGGGACGTGGGCACCTGAGGGTTGTTTTGCATGACGGGATGCTTCCCGCTTACGAATTAATTCGCCAATAACTTTCTGATAATCTTCTCGTTCGCGTTTTTTGATGGCTGACTGCATGATTCCGTGTTCCTCCTGCAAACCTTTGAACAGACTAAACATCAGGATAATCAGGATAAGAGCAAATGGTAACCCAGTAATGATAGAAGCCGTTTGCAGGGCTCCAAGACCTCCTCCAATTAATAATACTGCTGCAACAGCGCCCTCAGTCAATGCCCAAAAAACCCGTTGTGGAACCGGAGCATCCAGCTTTCCGCCGGCAGTAAGGCTATCAACCACCAGGGATCCGGAGTCGGAAGAGGTTATGAAAAAGCTGGTTACCAACAGTACTCCCACCAACGAAGTAATGGAAGAAATGGGGTATTGTTCCAGTAGCACATAGAGTGAGGTCGCCACATTTTCTTTTACCGCCGTGGCGATGTCTGCCATGGAGTTAAGCTCCAGGAAAATGGCACTTCCTCCAAAGGCGGAGAGCCACAGGAATGTGAGGAGTGTGGGCACGATCAGAACTCCCAGAACAAACTCCCGCAGTGTTCGACCTCTTGAAATTCGTGCGATAAACATTCCTACAAAAGGGGACCAGCTGATCCACCAAGCCCAGTAAAATACGGTCCAGCCGTTTTGCCAGTCAGATTGCTGATAGGTCTCTGTCCAGAAGCTGATTTCAAAGAAACTCTGGATGTAATACCCTGCATTTTGAGTGAACGAGTCCAGAATAAAGAGGGTAGGGCCAACAATAATTATAAAAATCAAAAAGATGGCTGCAAGCACAATGTTTATTTCACTCAGGCGCTTTACCCCGGCATCAAGACCGGCAACTACGGAGGCTGTGGCCCCTAATGTAATAACGATAATCAGGATTACCTGAACGGTGATGGTGTCGGGCAGATTTACAAGGTGAGCCAGACCGGCACTTACCTGCTGAACTCCGAGCCCCAGAGAAGTGGCTAGTCCGAAAAGGGTGGCAACCACCGCCAGTACATTGATGCCTTTTCCCAGGGGACCATTAACTTTCTCACCCAACAGCGGGTAAAAAATGGAACTGATGGTCAGCGGCAGCTTTTTATTGAAGGTGAAGAATGCCAGCGCCATACCCACAAGCGCGTAAATACCCCAGGCATGAAGGCCCCAGTGAAGAAACGTGGTTTGCATGGCATGCTTGGCTGCTTCTACAGTTCTGGGTTCTCCCATGGGTGGATTCACAAAATGACTGATGGGTTCGCCTACACTCCAGAACAAAATACCAATACCCATACCGGCACTGAAGAGCATGGCAAACCAGCCTCCTTTGGAGAATTCGGGTTTGGCTTCTGGTCCTCCAAGTCTTATTTTTCCATACTTGCTGAATGCAAGAAAAAGGATGAAGAACAAAAACAAATTGACCGATAGAATAAAAAACCAACCACCGTTGTCGGAAATACTGGTTTGGATAGAGGCAAAAATTTTATTCATGGGTGCCCCTATAGCGAGTGTAACGACTATAAAGACTACAATCAGTATTGCAGAGGGCCAGAAAACCGGGCCATCCACATCAAAATACTTGTTTTTACTGATCAGATGCTCTTCGCCCTCGTGAGGGGAAGTGGGAGTGTTTTTATCGTCCATATTTTTCTCGTTTGAGTTTTAACCTGTTTTACAAATAAAATCAGGATGATTAAATTTTCCTCAAAGTTTTGAAGCTTTAAGATATGAACTTTTATAAACAAATCGGAAGGAATATTGTGTTTTTTTTAACAATATTCCTCCCGATAAATACTATTTGTGTGCTCACAAAACTAAAAATAAAAGAAAAAGAGTGGGGATTATTGGCTTGTGAAACAGTTTATTGGCAATGTATATAGCGAATTACCAGCTCTCGTTCTCTATCTTTGTCTTCAGATATCTCATTCCTGATGTTGATGTCGTTGAAGTTTTTTAGTTTATCGATGGTGTGGGTAATTATCATACGCGGAAATACGCCACTTCCTATAAATACATCTCTTTTCTCATCGAGGCGCTCAGCCGACTCATAACAGGACGCCGGCAACTGATTCAGGTTTTTAAAATCAGATGTGTGAAAGATGTTACCCTTGACATACAGGCTTTCTGCTTGTTCCAGTGCATTGTCCATGTTAAGTCCGTGTACGGCAGCTATTAACAGACCTGCCATAATCAGATGAATGTTAGCGCTACCGTCGGGTACTCTGAATTCAAAAGTCTGAGTCTGGTTCGTCGGACTTTTGGTATCTTTTGTCAAACCCGGATTCACGATTTCAGCCATATCGTTTCCGCCGGTCCATCCCAACGGAATCCTCACCAGGGCCGACCTGTTTCGTTCTCCCCAGCAGATATAGGTTGGTGCTTCCTGATTGGGCACCAGTCTCAAATAAGAGGTAGGCACTGTATTCCCGAAAGCGGTCAGTGCATCAGCAAGATCCAGAATGCCGGCAATAATCTTTTTGGTGGTTGCGCTAAGCTGCTCGTTTTCCATAACGATGTTTTGACCATCTTTCAGAATCATCATGTGAAAATGCAGCCCGTTTCCGGCTTTTCCTGTACTGATTTTGGGTGCAAAACTGATTTCTACATTCAGTTGGTCTGCCAGCATTCTCAGAATCCATTTGGCAATGAGAATCTGATCTGCCGCCATTTCCGGAGAGGTGGGAAGAAACTCTATTTCGTGCTGTTCAAAGGCTTCATCTTCTTTGGTAAAATTTCCCACTTCGGAGTGCCCGTATTTTATTCGGCCTCCGCACTCTGCAATCAGGCGCAGGGCTTCTTTGCGCATCCATTCAAATTTGGCAAATGGCTCCGATTCGTGATAACCTTTTTGGTCAGTGGCCTGAAAGAGACTATCTGTGGGACTGTTGACATAATACTCCAGCTCCCCGAGCATTTTCATCTCCAGACCAGTGGATTTAGTGAAATAACGGGATGCATTTCTGAGAATGTTTTCGGGAGCCAGTTCCAGCAGGTTACCCGTATGGTCAAAAAACGAACAAAGTATTTCCACGGAAGGAATCTCAGAAAAGGGATTCAGAAAAGCAGTTTGATATCTGGGTATTACATACAGATCACTGCTTCCGGTTTCCATAAACGAAAAGAGTGATGAGCCGTCCACCCGTTCGCCAAAAGTCAGCACTTTGTTGAGGTGATCAACGCTGTGAATGGCAAAATTGAGTGTTTTCAGCCGCCCGTCCTCGCCCGGATACCTGAAGTTGAGCAATCTGATGTCATTCTCAGTCATATAACTGATGATGTCTTCCCGGGTAAATTGCTCAGGGTGTTTCTTCAGAAACTTGACCAGTGGATTGGGGCTGAAATTAAATTGTTGTTCCATGAGTTTATCCTTAAAAGTGATTCCATTTGTTTGTTTCAATATGTGGAATCTAACTTAAGGATATTGCGTCATGAAAAAACTGAGAAACATCAGAAATAAAAGAGGTTAGAACTTGATTTTTGTCAGGCTTCCTGGCCTATGGTTACCTCATAGTATTTGGTCACATCGGTAACTTTCATGCCTGCCTCACGAGCTGCATTCATGCCCAGCACTCCATCTTCAAAAACCTGACACTCATGGGGGGCAATGCCCATTTGCTCAGCACATCTGAGAAACGTTTCCGGATGTGGCTTGGGATGGGTAATATCATCCGAAGTAACAAGGATATCGAAATAGCTGTCCATGCCAACGACTTTCAGAGTTTGTTCGGCAATGGATCTTTGTCCACCTGTACCCACCGACATGGGTAGTTTACCGTGATATTTTCTGATGATGTCAGCCACCGGTTCGATAACTTTGGTTTTGTGAATGGTTGCTCTGAAGATATCTTCTTTCTCTTCACCCATCTGCACCGGATCTATACTTTTATTAAACATTCCGTTGAGTTTCTCCACAGTGCCATAAAGGGGGATTCCGGCCAGTTCCATAAACAGGTCAATGGTAAAATCAATTCCGTGTTTTTTTAAAGTGTCACGCCATGCAATGAAATGTGCTGGCATGGTGTCTGCAATGGTCCCGTCAAGGTCGAAAATAAGTCCTTTTATTCCGGGATGTATTTCAATCTTCTGCATAGTTTTTCGCTTTGAAGATGCAAAGATAATGAAACCTTTTGGGGGAGAGGAGTGGTGCTGGTTTAAGAGATGTTAAAGGGAACTGTTCCTTATGGAATGGGCAGTAGGCCCGGAGTTGCAATGACGCATTCGCCTACAAAAAAAACAGCAGGTTTTGCTGCTGTGCAATTAATCTGACCGCTTGATTTGACGTGTTTACTGCCTTCTGCCTGAATGTAATAATTATTATAATCCTGAAACAGACGCAATCTTCAATTTTACATTTTGCAACCAGAGAGGTTTAGGTTAGTTTGGAATGAAAACAAAAAAGACTGAAATCTTGTATTTTTTTTCAAAAATCCTTTCTTTTGGAGTCAATTTGTCAATTTTAATTTGAACATAGATAGTTTTGAATGAAACGAGTCCTGATTCCCTCAGACTAATGACTTAGTTTTTATCAGATAATTACAAATTTTTATACCAATGAAACGAGCATGGTGAGGGATGTCACAAAAGACAATGTATAAATTCCCTACATGCGAGTTCCATCAGACCAATAACTTAAATAAATTATTTACTGATGAAACGAGCATGATATTTTTTAAATATAAATCACAAGAGAACATGTTTAAAAAATATTATGCGAGAGCGAAGCGGTTCCATTCGTTCTCAAATTTTTAATTAGTTTTTTATCAGATAATTACAAAATTTTAAACGAATGAAACCCGGAGAGAAAATCAAATTACAAAGAGAGGATAAGAAATTAGAGCTCAAAGAGGTGGCACAAAGAGCCCAGCTTGATGAACAACAGCTGGCCAGAATAGAGGCCGGTGAAGTTGCCCCTGCACTTGGAACACTAATTAAACTGGCTCGTGTGTTTGGGGTACGACTTGGGACTTTTCTGGACGATCAGGAAGAAACCGGTGCTGTGGTTACCCGAAAGGGAGAGAATGGCCCTGCTGATAACATGAATGCAGCGGGTTCCCAGCCACACGAGAATCTTGCTTTTTCTTCACTGGCCAGACAAAAAAGTGACCGGCATATGGATCCTTTTCTGATTGAAGTTGAGCCCGGTGATGAGTTCAACTCCGGAAGTTCTTCACACGAAGGCGAGGAGTTTCTTTATGTTTTGAAAGGAACCCTGGAGGTTGTTTACGGAAAAGAGAAGTATGAGTTGAAAGAGGGGGATACCATTTATTATGATTCCATTGTCGATCACAAAGTATCAGCAACCGGTACTGAGAAGGCATTGGTTTTGGCAGTTGTCTATCTGCCAGTTTGATGCAATAATTGTTTTCAACTCATCCGAAAAATTTACTTATGTCTTATCAATTAACCGAAGATACACTGGGTGGACTGCTTGAGAAGTGGGCCGGTGAGATGCCTGATCATGATTTCATGGTTTACCCTGATCGTGGTCTGCGTTTCTCTTACAGCGAATTTAATGAGCGAGTGGATAAGATGGCCAAAGGATTGATGGCCATTGGCGTCCAAAAAGGTGATAAAGTGGGGATTTGGGCCAATAATGTACCCGACTGGACCACCCTGATGTTTGCTACGGCCAAAATTGGTGCAATTCTGGTTACCATTAATACCAACTATAAGCTGGCAGAACTTGAATATCTGATAAAGAATGCAGATTTGAATACGCTATGCCTGATTGACGGGTACCGTGACAGTGACTATGTGGATATGGTTTTTCAGTTGGTGCCCGAATTGAAAAGTTCACAGCGGGGCCATCTGAAAAGTGAGAAGTTTCCTGAACTGCGTAATGTGATGTTTCTGGGGCCTCAGAAACACCGTGGAATGTATAACACTCCGGAAATTCTGACATTGGGCAACCATGTGGACGATGCCACCTTGCTGGAACGTAAGCAGCAGGTGACCTGCCACGATGTGGTGAATATGCAATATACTTCCGGGACAACAGGGTTCCCCAAAGGGGTTATGTTGACGCATCACAATATTGTGAACAACGGAGTAGGGGTAGGGGACAATATGAAATATACCCCAAAAGACAGATTGTTGTTGCCGGTTCCTCTTTTTCACTGCTTTGGTTGTGTGCTTGGTGTTTGTGCTGTCATTACCCATGGGGTGAGTATGGTTATCACAGAAGATTTTGATCCGTTGAAAGTTCTTGCAGCTGTACAAAAGGAGAAATGTACCTCCATTTATGGAGTGCCAACCATGTTTATTGCCGAACTTAACCACCCCATGTTCGATATGTTTGACCTTTCTTCATTGAGAACAGGAATCATGGCAGGTTCATTGTGCCCTATTGATACGATGAAAGAGGTGATGACCAAGATGCATTGCGATGATATTATTATTGTTTACGGTCTGACAGAAACCTCACCCGGGATGACCACCACGCGAACCTTTGATGAACCCGAAATCCGGGCGACTACCGTTGGGAAGGAGCTTCCCGGGGTGGAGGTAAAAATTGTGGATCCTGAAACCGGTGAAGAACTGGGAGCCAATCAGCAGGGAGAAATATGCTGCCGAGGTTACAATGTGATGAAAGGATATTACAACAATCCGGAAGCCACACAAAAAGCGATCGACAAGGATGGCTGGTTACATTCGGGCGATCTGGCTGTGAGAACGCAGGATGGATTTTACAAAATTACCGGACGCATTAAAGATATGATTATCCGGGGAGGGGAGAACATCTATCCGCGTGAGATTGAAAACTATATTTACAATATGCCTGAAGTGGAGATGGTGGAAGTTGTTGGTATTCCTGATGAGAAATATGGTGAGATCGTTGGGGCATTTATTAAGCTGAAAAGCGGAAAATCTCTTACCGAAGAGGTGGTGCAGGATTTCTGTCGGGGAAAAATATCACGGTACAAGATTCCAAAGCATGTGTTTTTTGTGGATGATTTTCCGAAAACTGCCAGTGGGAAGATTCAGAAATATAAGCTCCGGGATATGGGAGCGGAAATGGCGAAGTAGATTTGTGTTTTACAGGTGTATTTTGACTTTGCCAAAATACACCTGTAAAACACTTTTTCAACTTACCCCATTCTCGACTTGTAATCCTCATAACCAAACTCCCGGACGATTTTCAGTCCTTCTTTGTCGTTCCAGAATGCAATGGATGGATGTGGCACTCCATTGAACATGGTTGTTTTTACGATGGTGTAATGAATCATATCTTCAAATACGATTTTATCACCCGGTTTTAGCGGTTCATCGAACGACCAGTAGCCGATAAAATCGCCTGCCAGACAACTGTTGCCACCCATGCGGTAAGTCGGTAAGCCTTTTACCGGCTCGTGGTGAGCGCCCCTAATGCGCGGTTTGTAAGGCATCTCCAGACAATCAGGCATGTGGGCTGTGAAGCTGACATTCAGAATAGCCGTTTGAATGCCGTGGTTTTCTACTATGTCCACTATTTCCGAAACCAACACCCCTGTTTCCCATGCAAATGCACTGCCGGGTTCAAGAATGATATGCAGATTCCATTTTTCTTTAAAGGTTTTCAGGGTATGAATTAAATGTTCTACATCATAGTCTTTGCGGGTCATCAGGTGACCTCCGCCCATGTTGATCCATTTAATTTGTTGCAGTTGGTTGCCAAATTTATCTTCTACGTTTTTGAGGATTTTCTCAAGTTCATTGCTTGATGATTCGCACAAAGCATGAAAATGCAAGCCTTCGATTCCATCAGGAAGCTGATCAGGCATCTGGTCGGCAATAATTCCCAGTCGTGATCCGGGAGCACATGGGTTGTACAAATCGGTGGAGACTTCCGAATATTCCGGGTTGATACGTAATCCCGGGGAGATGTGCTTATCGTTCTTTTGAAGCATCTCCCTGAACCGTTCGTACTGATTGATGGAATTGAAAGTGATGTGGCTGCTGTATTGCATGATGCCCGGAAAATCATCTTCTGTATAGGCCGGGCTGTAGGTGTGTGCCGGGCTGCCCATTTCCTCAAAAGCCAGGCGGGCCTCGTGAATGGAGCTGGCCGTGGCGCCGGGAATGTACTCCCGCACTATAGGGAATGCCGGCCACAACGAAAAGGCCTTGAATGCAAGTATTATTTCTATTCCGGCCCTGTCACGGACACTTTTTATAAGTTCAAGGTTTTTGCGCAATAATGCCTCATCCATGACATAGGCTGGCGAGGGAACCTGATTGATATTGATGCTCATTTTTGTGTTTTTTATTAACGACAAATATAGTTGAGAATTGTTTGCTGACAAATGGGGGAGGTGTTCTATAAACTATTTCATCAGTATATAATTTATCTAAGTTATTTGTCTGATGGAACTCGCATGTAAGGGACTTATACATTGTCTTTTGCGACATCCCTTGGCATGCTCGTTTCATTATTTCAAAGAATCATTCCTTTAAAAACCGGGGCTTTTTTCCTTTTAAGGGAATACATATTGTTGTTGCGTATTTAAAAGGCCGAAGGTCTTTAAGCAATAGCCTGGGGTGTTGCCCTGGGCTATTGCTTGTGCCCCTTCAGGGCGGATACGATGAACCGTTATAAAACTATTTTTCATCGCGTGTTGAGATTCATGAAGTCAAAAAATTGCATTTCCCTAGTGTTTGTTGAACCATTTTAGAAATCAAAATAGGTTCATACTGAAACCATGTTCCAACAGGCCAACGGCCTTAGAACAATAGGATAGGGAGAGGCTGTTACGTTTGCCGCCAAAATCCTCATTTATGATTAGTTTTTGGCGGCCTCGCAAGCCCCCGAAGAAAAATCGGGGCACAGGCTTAGCAATTGGCACTTTCTGACCAGAAACAGGCCTGAAAACAAATTTCCCCGATTTTATTGACATACTCTAAGGAACATTACTTTTTTTTAGATTCTCAAATCAGACCTCGTATTTTCAAATCCCTTGCAGTAATTTTCATGTGTTTGAGATAGAAAGTTCAAATTCAAGGCGTGTAAAAAATATAAACCGCACAATACTAGCGTTTTTTGGGTTTTTGATTTTGAGCAACAACCCAGAAGTTGGACTTTATAGATAAACAATTGGTCGGCAAACTACAATTTTTTACAAGATAAAAGGGGATGTTGTTTTTCTTGCTTATCTTCATTTGAATAGGAGGGATATGGGATATATTAAATAAAACGAGCATAAACCTTCGGTGTCTTTTTTGTATTGCAGATTTGTTAACAAAAAAACAGGTTGATTTCTACTTCTTCCCTGCAAAATAATTCAGCAGTTTGGGTTTCATCATTTTACTTACAGATATTGTGTGTTCTCCTACTTTCACCAGATTGCCATTGATTTCCCGAACTTTATCCAGTGCTACGATATAGGATTTATGGATGCGCATAAAACGTTCTGCAGGGAGTTCCTGTTCCAGTTTTCGGAGCGAAAACAGGCCCATGTATTTGGAGGTATGGGTGTGAAAGGTTACATATTCAAGCGCTCCTTCAATGTAGAGAATGTCATCGTAGAGGAGTTTGACCATCCGGCGATCTGATTTTACGATAATGAAATTTTTCGCCTCTTCTGCAGGAGTATCCTGAACGGTTGGTTTTTCGGCCGGTGACTCCAACTCTTTGTATTTTTGCCTGTAATTGAGAATGGTAATAATCTTGTTGACTGCTTTAACAAACCGTGGAAAAGAAACCGGTTTTAGCAGATACTCCACCGCATTCACTTCAAATCCCTGAACGGCATATTGAGGATAAGCCGTTACAAAAACAATCAGCGGACCGTGAGGAACCATCAGATTTTTTATAAAATCCATCCCCGACATATCAGGCATCTCAATATCGGTAAAAATCACATCAATTTCGCCGTTGGAAATGGTGTCGATGGCTGCCATCGGGGAGTCAAACGAATCGATCAGATTGAATTGAGGAATTTTTGAAATATAATCGGCCATCAGTTTACGTGCCAGAAATTCATCGTCAATAACAATGCAGTTATATTTTCCCTGAGCTGCCATGTGATTAATTTTTTAGTGCCTGTCTATAAACTAAGCGTTTTTCACGTGTTTGAGTTATAAAGTTCAAATTCAAGGCGTGTAAAAATCTAAACCGCAGCATACTAGTGTATTTAAGGGTTTAGATTTTGAGCAACAACGTGGAAGTCGGACTTTATAGACAAACACTATTTATACAATTTCAAGGTTACTTTGTATTTGTCCTCATCGTGAACGATGATTAGTTTATGCTTTTTAGGATAAAGCAATTCAAGCCGGTTTCGTGCATTTTCTATGCCAATGCCGTGTGCATTTCCGGTTTTTTGTCCGGATGCTTGTGCCTGAATACTGTTTTCCACACTAAAATGAAATTCTTCTGCGTTTAGTTCCAGTTCAATGTTAACAAAACCCGATTTGTCTTTTTCTATCTTGCTGTGCTTAAAGGCATTTTCTACAAAAGTAACCAAAAGCATGGGTGCTATCTGATAATTTTCGTCATGCATGCCGGTGTTGAAACTGATGTTTTGTCGTTTTTCGGTTTTTAACTGCTGGAACTCCAGGAAGCTGTTGATGTAATCGATCTCTTTGTAGAGTGATATATAGTCCGATTCGCAATCGTAAAGCACATAACGCAGCATATCCGAAAGCATGGTGATTTTCTCGGGTGTGGATTCATCACCGGTATAGGCCATGGAATAGATGTTGTTGAGGGCATTGAACAGAAAATGGGGGTTGACCTGTGTTTTAAGAAATTTCAGTTCACTTTCAGCCTTTTCTCGCTTCAGGGTTTCAATTTCCACTGTGTTCTTTTCCTGTTTGTCTTCCAGATATTTGGTCATGCTGATCCAGAATGCAATGAGACACAATACGGAATGAAAAATAAAGGCTGCAATGATGCTGTGATTGTCTGGCCGCATTGATGGGAATAGTTGGTTGAAAAACATTTCCGTAGCTACCCCGAACAGAGCCATAGATACAATCAGAATAGTATTGTAGGCTCTGAATTTGTTTTTTTGTTTGGCGTGATACCTGGGCATCAATCTTTTGATGTTTACTCTGAACACGACATATTGGATGGAGGTAAGAACAATGGCATGTAAAAGTCCTTTGCGCCAACTAACCTGAGAACCTATGGTAAAGTAAAACAGGGCAAGCAAAATCCATATCGCAATGGATGGAAGCGCCTTGTACCATTTAGTAAATTTTGAGAACATGGTTTCCTTTCGAATTTAATTTTTGGCGTCCGACCCAGGCGCAAAATTATTATTTAAAGCTTGTTTTACCATTTATACGTTTCACTTTTCAATGAAAAGCCTGGATTTTCAATAATCGGACTGTTTTTTCAATGAACGGACTTTCAAGCTGATTTTGTCTGATTATTGAAAACTCTCTGCGTTTCCTTGATTTCATTTTAAATACTTGTCGGCAGAGGTGATATTTGCCGATGGAATTCAAAAATAAGCTTTGTCCGGCCTTTTTGATTTCCTGAAAGTAATTGAAACCATGTTGAAAATCAAATTTTAGTACAATATGCAAAACAGGATTTTAATGTTTTTGATGGCGGTGATGCTGGCGGGTACTGTCGGTGCTCAGGAAAGTCTCCGTTTGACGTTGGAAGAAGCGCAGAACCATGCATTGGAGCACAACCGTACACTGAAAAATGCTTCTATGGATGTGCAAATAGCCGAAGCCAGCCGTTGGCAGACCATCGCTACGATGCTGCCACAGGTGAATGCCACAGTTGATTATAGTAATATGTTTGGGTATTCGATGGATCTTGGAAACTTTCAGATCTCTATGCCCAACTCGGTAACTTATGGAGGTACCGCTTCGGTTGCTCTCAGTGGTACACAGGTTGTTGGGGTGCAGCTGGAAAATATTGCCAAAAATATGGCTGATATCACTCTAAAGCAAAGTGAAAAGGAAGTTACCGATCAGGTAAAAACATTGTATTACTCTGCGTTGGTGATGGAGGAGACCACATCATTGTTGGAAAAGAACCTGGAAAACCTGGAAAAGCTTTTCAATTATACGCAGCAATCGGTGGAAGTGGGTATTTCGGAACAGACCGATGCCGACCTTATCTCTGTGCAGATTGCCACCATGAATACCAATATCAATTCCACCCGCCGGTCGTTGGAGATGATTTACAACTCTTTGCGATTGCAACTGGGACTGGACGTTAATTCAGAAATTGAGTTATCCCAGACCATTGATGAATTGATGCAACCTCAAAAAGCCATGGCCTTGCTCGATATGGATTTTATGCTCGACAATAATTACAACTACCAGTTGCTGGAACAGAATGTAGAACTGGCCAAAAAGCAGGTGACAATGAAGAAGTGGGAGTATGCTCCCTCCCTTCAGGCTTTTTATCAATATACAAAAAAGGAGTATATGAGTGACGAGGCTACCATGAACAGTACACCGCCCAATATGTTTGGTGTTTCGCTGAATATTCCCATTTTCTCCAGTGGTAGCAGATATAAAGCTGTGCAGGAAGCCAAATTGGGTTACAAACAGCAGCTGAATACTTTTGATGATACACGGGAATCCTTGATTATTCAGCATCGTCAGCTTTCCTACAATCTAACCTCTTCCTACGAAAGCCTGGAAACCCAGGAAAAGAACATGGTGGTAGTACAGCGGGTATTTGATAATGTTTCGCGGAAGTATGAGCAGGGAATTGCCTCCAGTCTGGATGTGACCAACTCCGGAACTGAACTTATTTCTGCCCAGAACAGCTATGTGCAGGCACTTCTAGATGTGGTGACGGCCCAGATTGAACTGGAACAACTGCTGAATGTGGAAGCGCCGTAAGGAGAGTGAGGCTGAGGTTAAGTGATAATAGAATAAAGTATAGTAATCAGATAATAATAAAACACAAATAATGATGAATCGTTTTTTAATACTTGTAATTGCAACAGGGCTTTCTTGGGCTATGGTGAGTTGTGGAGCTGCCACTGAAAATGCAGAAGCCAAAAATGATGCTGAACGGGTGGAGAATGTAAAAATAACCGAACTGAATAGAAGTACGGTAACCCGTAAAATTGATATTTCAACTACCCTGGAAGGTTATGAAACTGTGAATATTGCACCTTCTTTGACCGGGATTATTGAGGAGATTTATGTAGAAGTGGGATCGCGTGTGAAAAAAGGAGACAGGTTGGTTCGATTGGATCAGAGTCAGTACAAAACAGCAAAACTTACCTATTCCAATGCAAAAATAGAGTTTGAGCGACTGGAAGTGTTGAAAGAATCGGGAACCGTTTCTCAACAGGCTTATGATCAGGCTAAGCTGGCTCTTGACCAGGCCCGGGAAAACCTTGAGTTTCTTGAACCTAACACTTATGTTAAAGCACCAATCCGGGGTGTGATTTCTGAAAAGAATTATGAAGAGGGTGAGTTGTTTAACGGCAGTCCTATTCTTACGTTGACCCAGACTCATCAGCTGAAAGCTCTGATCAGCATTTCCGAATCGTATGTGCCTTTTGTAAAGGAGGGAATGGAACTGACCGTAAAGCCTGATGTGTACAAGAATCAGGAGTTTCCGGCAGTTATTGAAATTGTTTATCCAACCATTGATCCTGCAACTCATACTTTTCAGGCAAAAGTGCGTATTCCCAATTCTGACAATCTGTTGAGACCGGGGATGTACGTTCAGACTTCAATTGACCTTCAGGAAGTTGAGGCATTGATGGTTCCTTATCGTTCGGTTATGAAATTAACCGGTTCCGATGAACGCTATGTTTTTGTGAATGAGAATGGAAGAGCCAAGCGGGTCAGAGTGGAAATGGGACAACGATTTAATGATTTGATTGAGGTCTCCTCTGATGAATTAGAACCTGGAGACCAGTTGGTAACAGTAGGTCAGGCAAAACTAATTGAGGGTGTTAAACTCAATGTGGTAAAATAATCCTGATTGTTGTTGGAGGTTGTTAATGCCGGTGACTTTTTTGTTATCGTACGGTAATCCTCTGTCCTTAATAAAACTATATTTAATATGAGTATTTTCAAATCATCTATCAATAAACCGGTTACAACCGCCCTTGTTTTTGTAGCCGTAATGGTGATAGGACTGTTCTCCTTGCAACAGTTGCCTATCGACCAGTATCCTGAGATTGACCCGCCTTACATTTCGGTAATGACCTCTTACCCGGGAGCCAATGCCAGTGAAGTGGAAACCAATGTAACGCGTCTGCTTGAGAATAGTCTGAACTCGGTGGACGGACTGAAAGAGTTGACTTCCAGGTCGCAGGACAATATGTCTCTGGTTACTCTGGAGCTTGAGTGGGGAATGAATCTGGATGAGGTCATTAATGATGTGCGATCGTACATTGATATGGCCAAAGACAACCTGCCATCGGGGGCGGGAACGCCTTTTATCTTTAAGTTCAGTACCAGTTCAATGCCTATTATTATGTATTCGGTAACGGCTGAAGACAGTTATGCCGGACTGGATAAGACCCTGAACGATGTGGTGATTCCACAGCTGAACAGGGTTGATGGAATCGGAAATATTTCCCTTTCCGGAACGCCTGAGCGGTATGTATATGTGGACATCGAACAGGAGAAACTGGATGCTTTTAATATTCCGCTCGAAACAGTGGGAAGTGCCATCAGCAGTAACAACCTGAATATGTCTTCAGGGACTGTGAAAATGAATAAGGAACAGTACCAACTTCAGGTGCGTAGTGAGTATGTGGAGAGTTCGGAAATTCGGGATATTGCTGTAACGACCACCAGCGATGGTCGTCAGGTATTTGTTCGTGACCTGGCCACCGTTCGTGATACCATCAAAGACCTTGCTTTGGATGAAAAAATCAACGGACGTGAAGGTGTTCGGGTGATTATTGCCAAGCAGTCGGGTGCCAATACCGTTGAAATTTGTAAAGAGGTCAATAAGGAAATGGCAAAAATTCAAAAACTTTTGCCTGCCGATGTGGAAGTGGACATCATTTACGACTCCTCCGACAATATTAAAGATTCCATCAGCAGTCTCGAGGAATCTATCTTATATGCCCTTTTATTTGTTGTATTGGTGGTATTGCTTTTTCTGGGACGCTGGCGGGCTACTTTGATCATCGGTATTACGATTCCAATAGCATTGATTGTGTCGTTTATCTACCTTGCTTTTGTGGGTAGTTCGTTGAATATCATCTCTTTGTCGTCGCTCACCATCGCTATTGGTATGGTGGTGGATGATGCCATTGTGGTACTCGAAAATATTACCAAGCACATCGAACGAGGCTCCAGTCCACGTGAGGCTGCAATTTATGCCACTAATGAGGTGTGGGTGTCAGTAATCGCAACAACCATGGTAATTGCTGCTGTGTTCGTCCCCCTTACGATGCTGGGAGGATTGGCAGGAATCATGTTTAAGGAGCTGGGATGGATTGTAACAATTGTTGTGGTAACATCAACATTGGTAGCTATTTCGTTGACGCCGATGTTGACTTCCAAATTGCTGAAAGCCAGAGATTTTAAAGTGGATGCCAAAGGACACATTATCCCCGAGGAACCTAAACGCAACTGGTATCAGAAGTATGTGGTGGGTGCACTTGACCGGCTGGATGGCTGGTACTCCAGAGTTCTTCGTTATTCTCTGAACCATAAGAAACTGACTTTGCTGGTTGTGGTTGTGTTGTTTTTTCTGTCCTTGTTGCCTATGTTTATGGGAGCCATCGGTACCGACTTCATGCAGCAGAGTGACCAGGGAAGGATTTCTGTTTCAGTGGAACTAAATCGTGGAACACGAGTAGAGGAAACCATTAAAACAGCCCGCAGGCTGGAAACACGGTTTTCCGAACTGGCTCCTGAAATTGAAATGGTGGCTACCACAACTGGTTCCAATGATGAAGCGAGTGTTTCAGCACTTTTTGCATCGTCAAGTAACAACAAAATTGCTATGACAGTGGTGCTGAGAGATAAAGATGAACGTGAGCGCACCTCTTTTGAGGTTGCGGAAGTGTTCCGGCAGGAAATGGCTGAATATCCTGAGATTATTGATTATCAGGCCAGTGTGTCTAGCGGGATGGGTGGTTCTGCTTCTACTGTGGATGTAGAAATCTATGGTCATGATTTTGATAAGACCAATATCTTGGCCGAAAAGGTTCAGCAAATTATTAAAGCCAATGTGCCAGGCGCCCGCGATATTACCATCAGCAGAGACGAAGATCGTGCAGAATTGAAAATTGATGTGGATAAGGAAAAACTTTCCCGTCACGGACTGGATGCTGCTACTGTTGCAAGTATGGCCTACAATCGAGTGAAAGGAATGTCGGCCAGTTTTCTCAAAGAAGATGGAGAGGAATATCCCATTGTGGTGCGCATGGAGGAAGAAGATCGTAATTCCATTTCGGATATAGAATCACTGACTATTCCAACCGCGAGTGGAAATGTTAAGTTGAGCGAAATTGCAGATGTAGATGAATACTGGTCACCACCAACCATTGAGCGTAAACGTCGTCAGCGAATTGTGACAGTGGCCGTAACTCCCTACAAAGTTTCGTTGGGTGAACTGGCCATTGAAATGGAGAAAGCCCTCGAGGAGGTGGATGTGCCCCAGGGAGTGACATTGCGTCTGGCTGGTGACTACGAAGAACAACAGGAGACATTTGCCGATATGGGACTGCTGCTGGCATTGATTGTGATGTTGGTTTACATCGTGATGGCTTCTCAGTTTGAGTCCCTGTCAAAGCCCTTTATTATTATGATGTCCGTTCCTTTTGCGTTCTCCGGAGTGGTGCTTGCACTATTTGTGACCGGTGTTTCGCTCGATATGATTGGAGCACTTGGAGTGGTGATGCTCGTTGGTATTGTTGTGAAAAACGGTATTGTGCTGGTGGATTACATTAATCTGATGCGTGACCGTGGTTATGAGCTGAACGAAGCGATTGCTTTATCCGGTGCTTCCCGACTGCGTCCGGTATTGATGACGGCCTTCACAACCATTCTGGGTATGTTGCCTATGGCCATGAGTACCGGTACCGGTTCAGAAACCTGGCGCCCAATGGGTATTGTAGTGATTGGGGGGTTGCTTGTTTCTACCGTTGTTACCCTGATTGTGGTTCCCTTGTTATATGGTATTATGTCCAAACACGGAGAACGCGATAAAGAGGAGAAAACCCGTAAAGAGTTTAAATTCCTGCAGATTGCAGATGATGAATGATTTTTGAATGATAAAAAGCAGTATCTCCTACCCCTCGATTCCGATCGAGGGGAACACTGCCTCTCGTTTCTCACGAGTAGGTGAATGTTAAAGATTACGGGTTGTTTGCTTCGATCAGGCTAATTAAAAAGGGGATATTTTTGTCAGATAATTAAAAAATTCTATAGAAATGAAAGCAGTATTCATAATATTTAATCAGGCCAACACCGAACGTGTTGAATATATGCTTGATCAGTTGGAAATAAGAGGTTTTACCTTTTGGGAGCAGGTGCAGGGACAAGGATCCCTGACCGGAGAGCCTCGACGCGGAACCCATACCTGGCCCGAAATGAATTCGGCCATCATTACCATGGTTGAGGATGATAAGGTCGATGTGTTGCTCAAAACAGTCCACAAGCTGGATTTACGTAATAAGGCCATCGGTGTACGTGCATTTGTCTGGGATATTACGCAGTCGTATTAGGAGGATGAGTATGAAAAATAAAGTTTTAGATTTCGAACGTATTATGGGACTTTATTTTCGTTATGGTGTAAAAAACCTGACGATGGATGAGGTTGCGCATGAACTGGGAATTTCAAAAAGGACGCTTTATCAGCAGGTTTCTACAAAAAACGAGCTGGTTGATCTGGTGTTGAATGAACAGTTTTCAAAGTTCAGAAAGGCAGTGTCTTCCATCGTAGATAAAGAGGATGGCAGCATACGTAAACTCTATAGCGTTTACAGGTTGATTGCTGATTTTTTTAAGCCATTGACCCCTGTTTTTGTTTATTCATTAAATAAAATGAGTTCAAAACTGGCTGAAGAATTGCATCGAAAATACAACGATTTTATAGTTGAAGTATTTGGTCGGATTGTGGATGAGGGGGAAGAAGAGGGAATCTTCCTGATGCGATTAAAAGATGATTTTGCCCGTTTAGTGGCCGGTTATCTTTTTCAGGCCAATGAGAAAGGAACGGTATTACAGATGGCTGAAGTTGACTTGAACAATGCTTTTTATTTGCAGACCAGTGGTGTATGCACCGATCACGGACGAAAAGTGTTGAACCAGTTGATGGATAATCCGAAACTATTGACGGCGTAGATTAAGGTTACATTTATCCTTGTTTTGAGCGGGGGTTCTGTTTTTGCAGAATCCTCGCTTTTTTGTTAGCAGAATAGATTACTCAAAGAGTGAGAAGAGTTTTTATATTTGAGTAATATTTTAAATTAACGAAAAAATAATCAGGATAAAATGAAGAACATTCTCATCATCAACGGTAATCCCGATAAAAACAGTTTGTGCCAAAGCCTGGCAGAGAGCTACAAAGAAGGATGCGAATCCCGGGATGTGGATTGTAATTTGGTAAATCTTGCCGATCTCCATTTCGATCCGGTTTTACATTAGGGTTACAAGAAAAGGACCGAACTGGAGCCTGATTTGCTCAAAATGCAGGATGAGATATTGAAGGCTGACCATGTGGTTTTTGTCTATCCTACCTGGTGGGGGACTTATCCTGCCTTGCTAAAAGGATTTATAGATCGTGTTTTCCTTCCCGGTTTTGCTTTCAGATACCGTGAGGGTTCTCTCTTCTGGGATAAATATCTCACCGGAAAATCGGCCCGGCTCATTGTGACGATGGATACTCCCAAATGGTATTATTCTTTGGTTTACAAAAGTCCCGGACATAACTCTTTGCGCAAAGGAATTCTCGATTTTTGCGGCATCAGGCCGGTTCGGATTTCAGCCTTCGGGCCAATAAAAACATCGGATGATGAAAAACGAAAGAAATGGCTGAACCAGGTTCGAAAGCTTGGTGCTGAGTTGAAATAAAAATACTTTTTGAAGGTCTATGACTCTTTAGGCTGCAATAATTTTGTTTTTTGAAAAAGTTGTATCTTGTAAAATCAAGCTGAGAGGGGGGAATAATTAAAGTTCCCTTTTATGTTGTTGGGGGGATTGAATTTAAGGTAATTATCAACAAATATTATTTATGGGATGATAAAGCCTATATTAAAATATGAAATTATTGAAGAACCTGGATTGATTGTTCGATATTTAAAGGGCCAAATTGATTTAACCTCTTTGTTCTCGCTAATGCTGAAAAGTGTAGAAGACAAGAGATATAGCAAGAATTTTGGCGTTCTTTACGATATCCGTGATGCCGAATTTGTAGTCCGAAAAGAATCAATTAAAGATTTCCTTGGCAAAGTTCGGGGTAATTCGGATATGGTTGCGCGGAAAAGAGTCGCATTTCTAACAATGAATCCCAATCAGGTTGTTTTTAGTTCTCTGCTTAATCGTTTGGCTGTTACCGGACTCTTTTCTTTGCATACTTTTTCCACACTGCCTTCTGCATTGAGTTTTCTAAATGTTGATTCATCCTTTTTTCAGGAAGTTGAGAATACTTTACAAGCCCTGAAGGGAACAGATGACTGAATCGTAAATAAATTGCTGATACAGATTTTGGAGTATAATTGAACCCGCTTTTTTTTAATAGCGGGTTTTTTAATAGAACTTTTTTTTAAATCTGTGACTTTTTAGTATCCAATGTTACTAATAAGATAAACCGTGTACGCAAAGATTAAAGGATCCTTGTTTTTTGATTTATTAATTGAAGTCACCCAACGAAAAAATGACTGATGAAACCCAAAAAGAGCAATTTCTGACAGTTCTGGAAGAGAATATCAGAATTGTCCAGAAAATTGCAGGAGTTTATACCAGGAATGCCCGTGACAGGGAAGACCTTTTAAACGACATTACTCTTGAACTTTGGAAATCGTTTAGAAAATTCAAGGGAAATTCAAGAGTATCTACCTGGATGTATCGTGTTGCGCTGAATACTGCTTTGAATTTTCAACGCAAAGTTACCAGGGACAAGGTGTTTTCCTCTCTGGATGATTTAAAAGTTGAACCTGTGGGATGGCTTAATGAAGATGATAATTCGGATAAATCGGCGGTGCTAAACCGATGTATTGAAGAATTGGACGATCTGAATAAGGCCATCATATTACTCTATCTCGACGGTAATTCGCACAAAGAGATTTCCATGATTACCGGAATCTCAACAACCAATGTGGGAACCAGAATTGGCCGTATTAAAGAACAATTGAAAGAACTGGTAATTAAAAAATCTGACTATTATGGACTTAAATGAATTGCAAACCATCTGGCAACAATATGATAATGACCTGAAAGAAAACACCAGGATGAATAAGGAAGTCCTGAGGCACATACTTGTTTCCAAACCACAGAAAAGATTAACCGTGGAGCGAACAAAAGCCGTCGTGAATCTCATTTTGCCTCTTGTCCTTGTGGGTTTGGTAATGCTCCCCAATGTTGAATTTCGTGCCTCATTCGACTTTTTCGGCGGAGCCCTGATGTTTGTAACCGCATTTTCCGTGATTTACTACTGGTCGGTGAGGTACTATTTACTAATTGGTAAAGTTGACTTTTCCGAACCTTTGACTGCAATAAAAAAGAATGCAAAAAGTCTTGAAAAATACAAGATTAAGTTGAAAAGAATCGGCTATATTCTGATGGCTCCGGGAATAACCGGGATTTTTCTGATGGGCAGATTTCCTCTTTTCTCCAAGGAGTCAATTGTGCCGGTTTCTTTGTTTTTTTTGGTGATGACTGCATCCATCTATCTGACCTTCAGATATTCAATTTTGGAGCAGTTCCGAAAACTCAACAGTGAGATTGCGGCTTTGGAGCAGTTGGAAAAATGATAGTTAATCACTAGTTTCCGGAGAAACTCTTGTTTTGAAAAGAGATTGCTTCTCGCTTTTTGCCTTACGGTTGCAATGACTACCTTTTACTGGTTTTATGTTCGTTAGAGGGGGTTGATTTTCGGCTTTGCCGAAAATCAACCCCCTCTAACCTTCTTAACCCTGCAATTCGCTGTCATTACGAATCCCGATCATTCGGGAAAGAAATCTCAATTTTTTAACCGGACACCAATGCTTAAAAATATTCCGTAAGCGCAAAGTAAACAGAGTTTTCTCCTTTTTTACCCACGGCATAATCGAAACGAAAAGCCACAGGTTTTGATTTCATAAGTCTGAGGCGAATGCCTGCTCCTCCGGAAGGGATAAAGCCCGATGAAGAGAAGGTGTCATCGATGCTGTTGCCTACAAAACCGGCGGTTCCAAACACGGCAAATCCTAATCGATTGGTTACATACTTTCTCCATTCCATATCCAGAAAGTGGAGTTGTTTTCCCGCATATTTTCCTTCTTTATAACCTCTGACCCAATTATTGGCATTTTCCCACATGGAAACGGGCACTTCTCCCAGTCCTACTCTCATCCCGTAGCGAGTGGCCAGTACCGATTTCCATGTCCCGTCAAGCGAGGCATAATAGGTGGCACGCATAATGTTTTTTGCAAAAAAGTAATCCCTATTTTCAATGGGTTGCAGTTCGGGACCCAGTCTCTCTATTGTTGATCCAAAAGTATCGGATATAAAATTTGTTTGGTTGGTAATATAGAAGCCACTGGTAGGATAGACCACATTGTCACGGCTGTCGTATTCGAATGTAACGATGGGTTGCAACATCTTATATGTGAGGGTTGTGTTTTCCAGATTTTGATCGGTTATCTCTGAAAAATTCATACAGTAGTCTCCCATAAAAGACCATTCCAGTCCCAGGCCGCCATAGAATCGATGAGATAACTGCCGCTTTGCAAAGGCTTGTACATACCCCATCTTCATTTCTGTTCCGAACAAGTCATCGCTGGCTATACCCAAACTTCGCGAAGGCATACGGTTGACCTGCTTCATTAACGTGGCGTTTAAGGCAAACCTCCAGCCATTAAAATAGAATTCATTTTTCAACTGTCCCATGTAGGAGGGATTATTGAAAGATTTTGATATTAAGATATCTGAAATAAACTGCTGTTCTTTGTCCAGGGTAACAATGGCTTTTCCAAAAACAGCGATGGAATGTTCCAGAACGGGGCGGTAATCGTACATGGGAAGGGCAATGAAGTTAACTTTTTTTTGTTCTGTTTGTACGGTGTCTTTGGGCTGACTACCGGCAGTATTCATAAATACCATCCACAACAGGATGATGAGGGCTGACTTTCTTATGGTATAGATGGTTTGTAGATTTTTCATGACTTCATTGTTATTTGGTTTTTATTTATCAATAACTCATTCCTTCATCGAAATTAAACAGGGCATAATCGTCTCCTTCCATATAGCCCGGAACATCGGCCTGCTGATTTTGAGCTTTTTCTTCCGAAACTGGTGTGGAAAAGGGCATTTTTCCGGTGGGATTAAACGCTCCGGACACAACATCAAGTAACGCTTCGGAGGTGGTTCCAAAAGTTGCTAAAACACCTTTAATGTTTTCGCTGTCAGGCTGATAAACCTCGTCAATCACCCAGGGATTGGAGAAATTGATGCTAAGAATCGTAGGTTTGGTGTTGACCAATTGACGAATGTGTTCAACATCAACATTGTTTTGGCTTAAACTCAGGTAGAGAGGAGAGCCGTCTGAATCGAAAAGTGCTTTGGATTTAGGAACAATCCAGAGGAGTATGATATCGGCTTTTTCAGGGGTTTCAACGAATTCCAGGTTCCATTTATTTTGGTCTGGAAGGATAACCTGTCCGGGAGCATTGTCTTTGCTTTTCATGCAATTTTCAAAATAAACTTTTGTTCCCGGTTCAAGGGGCAGGGTTTTTTCATTTTGATGCATCTCATTTCGAAGCAAAACAATGGATTTACGCATGGCCAGGTCTGCTTTCTTTTGAAATTCTTTATTCCCGACAATGGTTTCGGCTTTTTCGGGCGAGACGTAAGGGTTTTCAAAAAGCCCCAGATCAAATTTTTCTTTCAGTAATCGCTCTACGGATTTATCCACCAGGGGCATGAGTTCCGGATAGGTTTCCAGTGTTTCTATTAAAACGGTGGGATCAGCGGACCCTGAAAAAATATTGACCCCGGCTTCAATGGATTTTTTGTATCTCTCCATCATTGAGAGGTCTTCCACACCCCATGGCATCATATCGATGGGTCCTGTATCGGAGTTGATAATTCCGTCAAATCCCATTTCTCCGCGAAGTAAGCCCTGTAAAACAGGCTTATTGAAGGCATAGGCAACTTCCGGATATTTGGTGTTTATCGGAATTGAATAGTAAGGCATAATGGAGGATGTGCCTGCTTCGATGGCGGCTTTAAAGGGGATGAGATTGTTTTGGAGCATACCTCCTTCAAATATTTCTCTTTTTCCCCATGCGAAATGCGGATCTTGTCCTCCTTCTGTGGCACCTCCACCTGGGAAATGCTTGGTAGTAAGAGCAACTGAAGTAGAATTGAGCGAATCCCCTTGGAAACCGAGTATAACTTCACGAATCATATTGGCTGTAAGTCGGGCATCTTCTCCAAAGGTGCCTTCAGTGCGCTGCCAGCGAGGCTCGGTGCATAGATCTGCCATATACATATATCCTTTTCTTAATCCTGCGGCCACCCATTCTTGTCGGGCAATATCAGCAAAATCACGGGTCAGCTCAAAATCACGCATGGCTGCCAGTCCCAGTTCTCCGGGCCAGATGGAAAAATCGGTTTTCCCAACACTTAGTCCGGCCGAGGCATCCATGGTAATATGATTTCGCGGGTTGGAAGCGATTATAGCAGGAATTCCCAATCCGTCAGATTCACACAGGGCCTGAAGGTTGTTGGCCCATTGGGCAATAGTTTTGGCAGAGGGATTGGCTCTTAATATAAAGTGTCGTTCATGAAATTCGGTGACTGCTTTGGTGGTTCCTGCTGCAAACATATTGGGGTAATCAAGTTTGACGCGTGTAAACATATTTTGATCCATTACCAGATCGGATTCATTGAAGCCACTGGATACAGGCTCACTGGAGGTTGTTTGTTCAAACGTATGGTCGTTTTCCATCCGGGTGGTACTGATCAGCATAAAACCTGCTTTTTGTTTCAGGCTCATTCTGGTTACAAGGTCTTTGCTTCGCTCTGTAGATGATAAGCGCCAGTCTTCGTAAGGATCCAGTTTTCCATTTCGGTTCAGGTCTTTGAACTGAAGATTATCTACATTCAGGATTTTTGCTGAACGATGTCCCAACTCAGGTTGAGTTTTGGAGGTAGTTTTGGATTGATTACAAGCCATCATTGTGAGGGATGTTAATAATACTACTCCTACGCATGTAAATTTTTGATTTGCATTTTTCATAACTTTCAGATTTTTCAATTCTTTTAACAAGATTATCCATAAAAGCTATTTCAATCGTCTCAAAAAGTTTTTTTTTTGTAATGGGACGTCCCATCCGATCGGCTGGGACTTTTTCAAATTGCAAAACCCGCCTGAAAACCAACATATCCTGTTGATTTCAGTTTTGTAACTTTCGTTTAAAAGAGGAGGGTGTTTCTCCAGAGAATTCTTTAAATATTCTGTTGAAAGAGGATTTTGAATTGAATCCGGCATCAAAAGCCAGTCCCAGAAGGGTGATGTGACTGAGTTTGGGATCAATTACCAGTTGCTTAAATTCTTCTACTCTGAATTCATTGATAAGCTGGAAAAAGTTTTTTCCGATGGATTCATTGATAACCAGAGAAATATTCTGACGGGTAATGTTGAGATCGCGAGCCATTTGTTCCAGACTGTAATCCGGATTTAAATAGGGTTTTTGCAGGGTGAGATATTCCATGATTCTATTGGAAATTTCGGTCATCTCTTCACTGCTTAAACCCGATCGTCCCGATTTAATTTTTTTTGAGTTTCTTCTTTCTTCCTGATTTACGGGGGTGCCAGTGTAGATGACCGGTTGCAGTAATCCAAATATCAGCAGGATAAACCCCAGCAGGGCCAGGTTGAATTGATTGAACCAGAATACTTTTTTTCCGGGAGAAATGGGAATGAAATCGAAAAGAGGAATAAAGATCAGAAGTATATAACTGATAGAAATGATGGTTATTACAATCAAAAACCAGTCGAGTGTTATTTCCCTGGAGGTAAATGAAAAGTAATTTTTTATTTCTTTCCGGTGTTTGATCAGCATGAAAAATATAGCAACCAGGTAGCCGGTGATGGAAACGCTGATGGAGATATAGACCAGGAGAATCCTGTACGGCATTTGGGCACCATAGTAAAAAGAGGGTGCAAACGATTCATTGTATATCAGGAACCTGGACAAGCTGAACAGAACAAACGGAATCAGGTGTAAACTATGAATCCACTTGAATCTGAACTCAATTTTAATAATGCTTTGAATGTAAAAGAAAAAAATGGGACCATTTAAAAAAAGAAATGGGAGATAACCAATTCCGATAATTTCGGTTAGGTTACCGGGAATAATGAAGCCAATAAAATTGAGAACATTGATGCAATACCAAAGAGCCAGCAACCGATTGGAGGGATGTCCGGGTTTGAAAAAAACAAAGACCAGGGCACTCAGCAAAAATTGTATTGTCACCAGCTGCAACATAAATCTCAATTTAGATTAGTAAAAATATCAAAAATAACAAAAGCCGGTTGCAAACCGGCTTTTTAATTCTAATCTCTAACCTCTGATTTCCAATCTCTAATTATAGCTCCAGATCTACATCGTGCAGCTCATGCCAGGGCAATCCGCGTTGGTTGAGCTCTTCCAGAAACGGATCTGGATTAAACTCCTCTACGTTGAAAACGCCGGGTTTCTTCCACAATCCTTTGAGGAACATCATAGCACCAATAGTGGCGGGTACGCCGGTGGTATAACTGACCGCCTGGGTACCTGTTTCCTTATAGGCATCCTCATGGTCACAATTGTTGTAGATGTAGTAAGTTTTTTCTTTTCCGTCTTTTAATCCTTTGATGCGGCAACCGATGGATGTCTGTCCTTTATAGTTTTCGCCCAAATCACCGGGATTGGGCAATACGGCTTTCAGAAACTCAATGGGAATGATGTCCATGCCCTTGAATTGTACTGGTTCGATACCTGCCATACCGATGTTTTGAATCACACGCAGATGAGTCAGATATTCCTGACCGAAAGTCATCCAGAAACGGGCTCTTTTCAGCGTGGGGAAATTCTTTACCAGCGATTCCAGTTCCTCATGATAGATAAGGTATGACTCTTTGGGCCCAATTTCGGGATAATTCAGCGGTTTATGAATTTCGTGTGGCTCGGTGAGTTTCCATGCTCCGTTTTCCCAGTATTTTCCTTTCTGCGTCACTTCCCTGATGTTGATCTCGGGGTTGAAGTTGGTGGCAAAAGGTTTACCATGATCTCCTGCATTACAATCCACAATGTCGAGATAATGCAGTTCATCGAAATGGTGTTTGGCAGCATAAGCCGTAAATATGGACGTAACCCCCGGGTCAAAACCACAGCCCAGAATAGCGGTGAGTCCGGCTTCTTTAAACTTCTCCTGATAAGCCCATTGCCATTTGTATTCAAATTTGGCTTCTTCTTTGGGTTCATAATTGGCGGTGTCCAGATAGGATACACCTGTTTCCAGACAGGCATCCATGATGGTCAGATCCTGGTATGGAAGTGCAACATTAACTACCAAATCGGGTTTGTAATTGTTAATCAGTTCTATCAGTTCCGGCACATTGTCGGCATCTACTTGTGCCGTTTGAATGCGGTTTCCACCAATTTTTTCTGCTATAGCATCGCATTTGCTTTTTGTGCGACTGGCCAGCATTATTTCTGAAAAAACTTCAGGAATGGAGGCCATCTTATGGGCCACCACAGTGCCGACACCTCCGGCGCCAATAATTAAAACTTTACCCATTTCAGATTTACATTTTGTAATTTTAAAATACCCTTTTATTGTGGCAGCAAAGAAATGAATTTTTTTAATCTCTTTGCCGCATAGGGTGATTAATATAGCAATTTTATATTTTTACTGCGAATTTAAACCGTTAAAATAATGAATAACTTAATGAAAGGACTCCTGCTTTTGCTGGTGACAATTGTGTTTTTGTCTTGTCAGTTAGATGAAAATAAGCGGGTTGTAGGTTTTTACAATCTGGAAAACTTATTTGATACCATTGATGCACCGGATGTAAGAGATGAAGAATTTACGCCTGGAAGTGAAAAACAATGGGATGCCAACCGGTATGAGCGAAAGCTTCAAAATATGGCGGCTGTAATTTCCGGAATAGGCGCTGCAGAGGGAGTGGATGCACCTGCAGTGATGGGACTATGTGAAATGGAGAATCGGGGAGTGCTGGAAGATTTGGTGGTAACTGACCGGTTGAAGGCATTCAATTACGAGATTATCCACAAGGATTCCCCGGATAATCGAGGTATTGATGTGGCATTGATTTTCCGTCCGGATTTTTTTAAGCCTGAATCCTACCGTGCTGTTCCTTTGTTTATCGAAGATGAAGAGGGAGAACGACTTTTTACCAGAGATCAACTGGTGGTGACCGGCACATTCGATGGTGACCGGTTGCATTTTATTGTAAATCACTGGCCTTCCCGTTATGGTGGAAAGGAGAGGAGTATTCCGTTGCGAAATGCTGCTGCAGAATTGACCCGTTCACTGGTTGATTCTATTAAAGGGTTGGATGCAGATGCGCGTGTCATCATCATGGGAGACTTAAACGACGACCCGGTGGATGTTAGTGTGAAGAAATATCTTCGTGCAGGGGTTACTTCTCAGGATGTTAAAAGCGACAGTTTGTTCAACGCCACCGCTCCCTTGTTTTTTCAGGGACGGGGAACGTTATGTTATCGCGATTTTTGGAATTTATTTGATCAGATTATTGTTACGCCAAATCTGATGGATGCTAATTCCGGGAAACACCATATTGTTAAAACAGAAATTTACGATAAGCAGTACCTTCGTCAACAAGAGGGGGATTATAGTGGCTATCCTTTTCGGACTTTTGTAGGTGACTGGTATCATGGCGGGTACAGCGACCATTTTTCCAGCTATGTTGTGTTGAAGCAAAAGTAGGAATCGGTCTAAAACTCAATTCCCTTTCTTGCTTTTACATCCTTTTGATAATAGTGTCTGACCTCGTGCATCTCGGTGACGAGGTCAGCTTTTTCTATGAGTTCCGGTGGGGCGTAGCGACCGGTAATGACTATTTCTGTATTTTCCGGTACGTCATTAAGCATGGTCAGCACCTCTTCAGTTTTTATCAGGTGATAGTAAAGGGCTATGTTTAATTCATCCAGCACAATCAGGTCATATTTTCCTGATGCAATCAGTTTCTTAACAGTTTGCAAGCCTTTCTGAGCAGCCTTGTAATCTTCAGGTTCCGGATCCCGTTTAATAAAACACCGGCGTCCAAACAACTGATGATCTATCTGTGGTATTTGTTCATGGATGAGCGTAACTTCACTATAGGCCATCCCTTTTACAAACTGGCCAAAAAATATTTTCTTGCCTGCTCCTGCAGCTCTTACCATAAGTCCCAGTGCGGCTGTGGTTTTTCCTTTTCCGTTGCCTGTATATATATGAATCATGATGGCAAAGATAGGGAAATTTTGCATGAGGCATGGGGCCAGGGGCTATGAGCTGCGAGCTAACAGCCAAGAGGTAACCCATCCCTCATAGCTCGTTCCTCATCCTTCTACTGTCTGAAACGGACCTCAATTTCGTCAACCTCCTCCATCAGTTGGGCAAACTTCTCTGTATCGGTTTCTCCCATTTTGTAATGATAGGGAAACAAAACGGTTGGCTTTACCATTAGGGCGGCTTCTTTACACATTTCGGGATTCATGGTGTAGGGCAGATTCATGGGCAGAAAAGCGATGTCTATATTTCCGAGGTTGTTCATTTCCGGGATATTTTCGGTATCTCCGGCCACATAAACCCGGGTGTCTCCGAATTCAATGACATAGCCGTTTCCCCTGCCTTCGGGGTGGTAGGGGGTGCCATCGTCACGCATGTGGACAATGTTGTAAGCCGGAACAGCGCTGATTTTCCATCCCATACTTTCAGTTTCATCCCCGTTTTTTAGCACCTTACCCTTTTTGAGAGCATCGAATCCGGCCTGGTTGATGAATATAGGGGTGTTGTCTTTCGATATCAGTTCAATGGTTCCTGCATCTAAGTGGTCTCCATGCTCATGTGTAATAAGAATAAGGTCGGCTTTAGGCATGGATGTGTAATCACCCATTTGACCAAAAGGATCCACATGAATGATCTTGTTGTTGATCTCGAACCAGAGAGAGGCGTGACCGACGTGATGAATGGTAAGTGTCCCTCCGGAGGTTTCAAAACTATCCTTTTTAGTTTCCTGTGCATTGGAGGCAACGGTGCCTGTGAAAAACAAGGCAAGTATCACACTAAGCAGTTGTAAGGTATTCTTTTTCATAGTATTCATGTTTTTAATGTTCTCGTTATTATAACTGCTTTTTGGCGTAAATGTTTTGGGTTTGGGGGAGAATGAGCACAGGGCATGGTGCATGGTGCATGGTGCAACGGAGCCTGAGGGGCTCCCAGGTTTATAGCTGTTCGCCAAATTGTAGAAAACCGACGCTGAAAGTGTCGTATGTTTTAAGTGATAGTAAGATGTGATTGTCTGAATGAACGAAACGAGCATGGCAGCGATTGCCACAAGAGAACATGTATAAATTCCTGCATGCGAGTTCCATCCGACCTTAATTAATAAATTTTATACGGATGAAATAATATTTGGTACTCATACTTGTGATGAGTCACAGGAATAAGCCAAAAAAAAGGACACCAATACTGATGTCCTTTTAAAATTATATTGTTTCAGCTTTTTACTGCAAGCTTGCAATTTTATCTCCCTGGTATTTTCCGGCAGCCAGTTTCCCTTTGATTTCAGCGAAGGCTTTAACCGTAAATTCCACATCCTCGAGTGTATGTGCGGCAGTAGGAATCAGACGCAGCATAATTTGTCCTTTAGGAATGACGGGGTAAACAACGATGGAGCAGAAAAGATTGTAATTTTCACGCAGGTCCATGGTAAGATTGGTTGCTTCTGGTATCGTTCCGTTCAGGAACACAGGAGTAACCGGTGATTCAGTGACCCCAAGGTTGAAACCTTCTTCACGCAATCCTTTTTGGAGAGCTTTCACCACTTTCCACAGTTGTTCTTTCAGTTCAGGACTGTTTTTCAACAATTCCAGACGCTTCAAAGCCCCGATAACCATTGGCATGGGCAATGACTTGGCGAAAATCTGGGAGCGCATATTATAGCGCAGATATTGAATGACATCCTCCCGGCTGGCAACAAATGCACCAATTCCGGCCATTGATTTGGCAAATGTTCCGAAAATTACATCTACCTTATCTGTAACGCCGTAATGTTCGGCGACTCCGGCTCCGGTTGTTCCCATGGTTCCAAATCCGTGGGCATCGTCAACCAAAAGGCGGAAGTCATATTTTTCTTTCAGCGCAGTGATTTTATGCAAGTGACCCAAATCTCCTGCCATTCCGAAAACACCTTCTGTGATTACAAGGATACCACCTCCTGATTCCCGGGCACGGTTGGTAGCCATTTTTAGCATTTTGTCGCATCGCTCAATGTCGTTGTGCGGGAATACAAAGCTTTTTCCTCCTTTGGCCTTATGGAGAAAAATACCATCCATAATGCAGGCGTGCGACTCGGAGTCATAAACGATGACGTCTTTGCGGGTTGCCAGGGTATCAATAATAGAAACCATCCCCTGATAACCGAAGTTGAGCAGGTAAGCATCGTCTTTACCAACGAAGTCTGCAAGTGCACTTTCCAGCTCTTCGTGTTTGCTGGTATGGCCTGACATCATACGGGCTCCCATTGGATAACCAAGTCCCCATTCTTTAGCCGCATCAGCATCTGCTTTGCGAACTTCGGGATGATTGGCCAGGCCAAGATAGTTGTTCAGACTCCAGGTAAGAACTTCTTTTCCACGAAAAATCATGTGCGGATTTATCTCACCTTCCAGCTTTGGGAACGCGAAATAACCGTGGGCGTCTTTGCCATACTGGCCAAGTGGCCCCATGTTTTGACTTATTTTATCAAAAATATCCACTTTACTATAGCTTTTTAGATTTTACGGGCAAAGGTAATGTTTTTTGTTTATTTTTATTGTTCCTGCTAAAGGAAGTGTATTCTTGTGTTGATTATTTCTCTGTGGCCTGGTTTTTGATATCAATGAGCAGTCATTATAGAAAAAGAAAAAACACTTCAAGAACTGTTTTTTTAAAGTAAAACCGTATCTTTGCACGGAATTTTGTCAATACTTGTTTTGGTTATTGAACCTGATTCAGCAAATGCACAAAAAGCGCATATTTACAATGAAGAAATTGCTTTTATTATTGGCCGTTGTATTATTGGCCTCCTGTAGCGAATATCAGAAAATATTAAAAAGTACCGATTACGACCTTAAATATGAAAAGGCGTTGGAGTATTATGAGGAGGGCGATTATATGCGCGCTTCCACTCTGCTTCAGGAGCTGATTTCTGTTTTTATGGGAACTGCCCGGGCAGAAGAGGCTCATTATAAATATGCCAATTCGCTTTACAAAATGCGTGATTACATCAGTTCTGTTCATTTTTTCAGAGAATTTGTAAAAAAGTATCCAAATAGTGAATATGCTGAAGAGTCACAATTTATGGTGGGAGCCAATTATTATCAGATGTCTCCCAAGCCACGGCTGGATCAGACAGATACTCAGAACGCCATTGAATCGCTGGAATTGTTCCTGAGCTTGTATCCGCAGAGTGAAATGGCGGACGAAGCTGTTGTTATGATCGAAGAGATGGAGGAGAAACTGGTTTATAAATCTTATTTAAGTGCTAAACTTTATTATCACCTTGGCACTTATATGGGAAACAATTACCAGTCGGCCGTAATTACCGCCCGCAACAGTCTGGATGAATTTCCCGATACCGAGCATCGTGAGGAACTGTCTTTTCTGATTCTGGATTCACTGTTTATTCAGGCAACAAACAGTGTAAAGGAAAAGGAAGAAGATCGTTTGCGTCGTACGCTGGATGAGTATTATGCTTTCATAAATGAATTCCCCGAAAGTTCATACATGAAAGAGGCCAATAAGATTTTTGAAGATGTAACATCGATGTTAGAACCATATAACAATTAAATTTTCATTGCAATGGATTATAAAAAGTCAAATGCACCATTGAGTACTATTACCTGGGATACTCAGGAGATGTCGGCTCAAACCGGAAACATCTATGAGACGGTGATGATTATAGGTAAAAGGGCCAACCAGATTGGTGTTGAGATGAAAGAAGAGCTCAATAAAAAATTGCAGGAATTTGCTTCTTATACCGACAACCTGGAAGAGGTGTTTGAAAACAGAGAGCAAATTGAAATCTCCAAATTTTATGAGCGTCTTCCAAAGCCTTCTCTGCTTGCTGCTCAGGAGTATGAGGAAGGAAAGATTTATTATCGTAATCCCGCCAACGATAAGGCTGAAGACGAAGAATAGAGGATATCTCACAGAGGCTTCCCTGCTTTATGCGGGGAAGCTTTTGTTGTTTTCAGGATTGTTGAATCTGTTCTGCTTTTAAAAGAACATTAAATTCCCCGGATGCTGAAAGGAAAGAAGGTTATTTTAGGTGTTACCGGCAGTATTGCTGCCTATAAATCTGTTTTGTTACTTCGCCTTTTGGTGAAAGCTGGTGCCGAAGTTCAGGTGATTATCACTCCTGCCGGCAAGGAATTTATTACTCCGGTCACATTATCAGCCCTTTCGGGCAAAGCAGTACTCTCCGATTTTTTTGCCAATAGCGATGGCACCTGGCACAGCCATGTGGATTTGGGCTTATGGGCCGATATCATGGTCGTTGCTCCTGCAAGTGCCAATACCATGGGTAAAATGGTTAATGCCATTTGCGACAATTTGTTAATCACTACCTATCTTTCAGCCAAATGTCCTGTTCTTGTGGCTCCTGCAATGGATTTGGATATGTATGCCCATCCGGCCAATCAAAGGAATATTGAACAGTTGCGCACTTTTGGGGCTCACATTGTGGAGCCCGGCACCGGAGAATTGGCCAGTGGTCTTGAAGGAAAAGGACGAATGGAAGACCCGGAGGTAATTGTTCAGCGAATGGAGGAAATTCTGGGCAGTCAAAAAAAAAAGACTTTGACCGGTAAGAAGGTGCTTGTTACCGCAGGTCCTACTTACGAAAATATTGATCCTGTCCGTTTTATCGGAAATTTTTCATCCGGGAAGATGGGGTTTGCTATTGCTGAAGCCCTTGCCAACCGGGGGGCGGTGGTGCATCTGGTAGCAGGGCCGGTAGGTCTTTCGG
>Ga0247722_10000035_pt1 | contig 97610 bp, 102 predicted proteins | sample MSEWelMarce3H_FC_FD_189094 | JGI IMG/M metagenome (GOLD analysis project Ga0247722, IMG submission 189094) | Subsurface sediment microbial communities from gas well in West Virginia, United States - MSEEL Well Study Marcellus 3H_FC | ecosystem: Environmental > Terrestrial > Deep subsurface >...
ATATTAAATGGGGGTTCCACCCCCACACCCCCGGGTTTGAACGCGTCAAATGGATGTATTGTGGATGTATTGTGGATGTATTGTGGATGTATTGTGGATGTATTGTGGATGTGTCAAATGGATGTATTGTGGACGCCTTCCGGAGGTTCTAGAGGGTTGGTCCCTTACACATATTATACAGTAGTCTGTTATAGATGTAATTCAAGGCGACAACACTCATTGTGATCATTGAACTAAAGATTATACCTTTATTACGTTTAAGGTCTTTAAATAAAAAGAAGAAATGAAATATCGCAATGACTAGAATGAAAAAGGAGATCATGGAGTAAAAGAAGAATACTTCGCAGTATTTTTTGTCCATCGGTGCGAAAAAGCTATTAAAATTTTGAACGAGAGACATTATATATATTTAAAATATATTTTTCTAAATTTGTTTGGTTTCCTTGGTTTCCTTTGGAGGCGCTTTATACGTCATTTTCGTATAAAAAATATAAACTAAACCTGTCAGAAATAAAATATTTGGCACGTAAATACCATATGCGTTATTGGATAGACCATAGATAAAAGAAAGCACTTGTGCCGCTAAATTGGTAATAATCCAAGTCCAAGGTAAACTTTCGGTATTATGTGTTTCATAGATTTTTTGGATCAAACTACTAAAAGAGATTAACCCGAGTATACCTGCGACTCCGATTAAACCTTCATATTGACCCATGTATATATAAAAGAGAGATTAATGTTTTTAGTATATCCACTTGGACCACTTGGACTAGACTGCCCGCCGGAGGTAGAGTTGAACCCCCGCCGCAAGCTTACCCCCGAGTTTTCCCCGCAAACGGATCCCCGAGCGCGAACCCTATCTCCTGAAGGGTTTTCCTCTAAGCCGGAAATCGGTAACAAAACCAGATACGGCCCATGAAAAAACAGAGCATAAATGGTAAGAAAATTGACGTATAACTTAAAATTGAAAAGTTTTTAAAAATGTATAGGTAAAGAAAAACCAGAAAGCATGCCGCAAATTGAAGTCGATGGTGAATGGCTGGAGCAGTGCGAGAATTGCGGAAACATCTGGGACGGCTACGCGCAGTGTAATTGTTGGCAAATGAACTTTTATCAACCCTATGAATCGGCCGATGATAGCGGCTATGATACCGTATAAGAGAGATGGAAATAAATTATTTTTTATTTATGGCTTTGCTTCGATGGATGATCACGCGAGTGCTATGTAGTCTATCAACTCGTTCGCTCCAATAAAGTCCGAATAAAACTGCCACCCGAGCTTGGCTGTCATTTGGCACGGCAGCGCCCTTTTCTTTTTAGCCGGAATTGACCCGGGAACTGATCCACGGCCGCTGAAAATAACAAGGGTAAAAACCTACTATAGAGAGATGTGGTTATTGCTTATATAAACAATAACCAATATAAGGATAACTACTTCTATATATTATAAAATGAACACATCTCTCAACATCGTCGATCTGATTGAAAACAATCCCATCACCCGTCTATCCAATACCTACCAGCACAAGCTTTTAACCAAGATCAAGGCCAATTTTACGGAAAATGAACAACAGATGTTTGTCGCCAGTTTTTACTGCTATTTGAAACACGATACCCGTAATGATTTTGTCATTGATTTGGATCAGGTGTGGCGCTGGGTTGGATTTGCGACAAAACAAAAAGCTAAAGATTTATTAGAAAAACATTTTACAATAGATCTTCATTATAAATTATTGCTTAACTCATCGGTTAAGCAAAAAGAGGACACTCGAGGCGGTCACAATCGCGAAATAATTATGTTGAATGTAGAGACCTTCAAAAAATTCTGTCTGAAAGCCGGCACCAAGAAGGCCGATGAAATTCATGACTATTATCTGAAACTCGAACAAACTTTACACGACGTTTTACAAGAAGAAAGTCACGAACTCAAACTCCAATTGGAAGAAAAAACAACTGAGTTAACACAGCAAGCCCTTCTCTCCGAAAAAGAAAAAGAGAGATTACGTGAAAAAACTCTACTCGAACAGTTCCCCAAAAACACCCAGTGCGTTTACTATGGCCTCATTGATAACCTTAGTGCCCAGCAGGAAAAATTAATCAAGTTCGGTAACTCCAATGACCTACGCGCACGCGTCCGCGCGCACAAAGATACCTATACCAATTTCCGCTTAGTCAATGCCTTTAAGGTCGATAACAAATTTCAAATTGAAAACGCAATCAAGATACACCCGCTTTTAGCAGCCCGCATGCGTTCGCTCCTTATACTAAACAAGAAATATATCGAACTTTTACACTTGGATGGCCTCTCTTTTCCCGAGCTGGATAAACTTTTACGAGAGATCATTACTGATATTGAATTTAGTCCAACCAATTATGTCAAAATATTGGATGAAAATAAAGCCTTGAAAAAACAAATCGAAGAAATACAGGCCACCTCACACCTACACGAGCTTATTCTCTGTCGGGCCGACAACGCACGGTTACAAGTCGAAAATCAAAAACTCATTCGCAAATACAATACTTTAAAAACACACACCACCGACACCGATGTATGGGAACCCCAACAGCTCGCTAATTATACCGTCCCGCAGCCGCCTCTCCCTACCGCCCCGATCCAACCGGGCAAAGTCCTCACCACTTTCAAGAAAAATATGAAAAATAAAGATGGCGTCTATACCATTGACGGGCAGACCTATCAAAAAAACGAGGGCACTCGCCAAGACGTCTGGGATGGCATCGCCTACCAAACTTCCGGTCTTTTACATAAACACGATTTAATTATGAATAAAAATGGCAAACTCATCTCCAAGAAAAAATGTATCGCCGCCGCCTTACAAAACCACCTCGACGATTACAATGCCAGTCGGTAGTCTATCAACTCTATCAACTCTCTCTTCTTTTTCTTTGAGAGATGACACACACCCGAGCTTTGGTCACAAAACCCTATAATTTTACCTTTTCCCCTTACCTGGATTTGAGTGGGGAACCGATCCACGGCCCGTGAAAAAATACAGCATAAATGCTCTCTTTTCTTGGTTCTTTTCTTATACGTTTATTCTCTCTGTGCCAACAACCGCGCCGAGCGGCGGGGCAACACTTTTACGGTGATACTCACTGGCTTCACAGCTTGGACTGGCTCGACGACTTGGACTGGCTCGACGACTTGGACTGGCTTTACGGCACTCCATTTCTTTAACTCCGCGGCGATATTCATACAGTCGGGACTACTACAATGGTCAAAACAACTATTCAGCCGCCGAACCGTGCGCTCCTTCTGGCGCTCCGACTGCCTACGCACTATGCTCACATCTTCGGCCAGATAGCTATAGACCTCGCGCAACACCGCTTGCGTCCGGTGATTCACCTTCGCTCGCACATCGCCATCCTTCGCGAACTCACGGCTCTTTCGCAATAGCACCGGTCGATATTTCGCAAAAGCCGGTCTATTCAATAACCACTTCACTTCGGCTGTTGACAGATAGGTGAAGAGTCCTGTCATCACATACACCTTCTCCTTCTTCGTCGGTAGTGCTTCGATTTTTTTTACATAGATTTCTATCACTTTCTTCACGGCTGTCACATATGCTTCCATTTCTGTTTGCTGGTTCGTTTGGTTTTACCATCGTATACAATTATAAAAGTATTTCAATTTTTTGTCACGACCACATGAAAAAATTGACCGCTTTTTATCGGTCCCTTTTTTGTTTTCTTTTCTTTATATTGTTTATTCCTCGTCCTCTTCCACCGCCGCAAATTCAATCACACTCCCCGTCCACCGCCCGATCTCTTCGTTCCCCGGCACGGAATACACCGTGTCGTCTTCCCCGCGGTTGTATTTCACCCCCTCGTAGGTGAACGGCGTCACATTGATCTCGGTATCGATCTCTTCTTCCATCAGCTCTTCCTCCACGAGTTCCGCTACGACCACCACTTCCACCGGCGCTTCCACGGCTTTCGCTTTCTTCGCTGCCACTTTCTTCTTTGGCTTTTCCGCTTCCACAACAGGTGCTTCCACCGCTGCCACCTCCTTCTTCTTCGCCGCCACTTTCTTCTTTGGCTTTTCCGCTTCCACAACAGGTGCTTCCACCGCTGCCACCTCCTTCTTCTTCGCCGCCACTTTCTTCTTCGGCTTTTCCGCTTCCACCGGCGCTTCCACGGCTTTCACTTCCACGGCTTTCACTTCCACGACTACAGTTGCTTCCACGGCTTTCACTTCCACCGCTTCCGCTACCTTCTTCTTCGCTGCCACTTTCTTCTTCGGCTTTTCCGCTTCCACGACTGGTGCTTCCACGGCTTTCACTTCCACGGCTACAATTGCTTCCGTGACTACAGTTGCTTCCGTGACTACAGTTGCTTCCACGGCTTTCACTTCCACCGCTTCCGCTACCTTCTTCTTCGGCGCCGCTCGCTTCTTTTTCACCTCCACCGCCGGTTCCGCCGGTGCCGCCAGTATCGCCGCGATCTCTTCTTCCACCATTTCGCCCTTATTCACCACTTTTTTACTTTTCTTTTCCGGGCGGCCGCGGGTCGCGTCCGCCTTTTCACTTACCGTTTCCACCGGTCCTTCCACCGGCGCCAGCGCCTCATCCGACCGCAAATACGCTAATGCGTCCGCGTTACTAAAACCGTAACGCTCGCTCAGCTTTCGCACCAACACTTCCGTGTAATGCGTTATCGTCTCTATCATGCTTTGCTGTAATGTCATCTCCATTTCTCTTTTCGGCTTTCTTTGTTTCGGGTTACTCTATTCTACTTACCTCTTTTAGTTTTCAATTTTTTTCTCTCTCCTTCCCTTTTTACTTCTTAACTCCCTTTCGCTTTCGATACGCCGTTTAACACACGGGTTTGTTAGGTAATAAGATATAAAAAGATATATACATAGTAATATACATAATGAGTATCCTGCGAACATATATGACTATATTACCACTCCCTGCGATTTTTTCAACCTTCATAGGAATTGATATAGGTTTGACTGTAAACAGGTATAACTCGAATGAGAATTCGATTAATCAATATTCAAATGTAATCGGATACACATCCCTCGGTATTTTCACCGGCATCACTTATCCAATCAGCTATCCATTACTTGGCGCTTATGTTTTATATAAAAATAGTAAAAGCTAATCTTATATAGAACTATACGAGCATCCGCTAAGTGGGTTAAGAACTTTTGCGTCCCTCCTACCATGAGCCCCAACTACCCAACCCACCATCATTCGCCGCCATTGGTTCATTTGACATAGGATAATACTCCGGCGTCTGTGTCGGTTGCTGTTGCTGTAATTGTTGGGGTGGAAATTTAGTCGGCATCGAAGAGAGCATTGGATTCGAAGGCAAGAGTTGGCTGCGATCTAAGTAATCCGCTTGACTCGGTTGATGTTGACCGGCCAACGGTTGAGAGATTCGCACTACATTTTGCGTCCCTTGTTGTGGGTGCTGCTGATCTCTTTTTTGCTCATCACGCCCACCAAAGATCAACTTGATAACACGGTCAATCAATATATTAAATTTGGCCCCTAATTTGGTTTGCATGGTCGCTAAGATAAGAATAAAAGGAATAATAAAACTGATTTCATTAAACTTCGGGTATTCTTCGCCACTATAGGTCGGAATATAATTGATGATTTTGTTGGTTATCCAAATCGCCAACATAATCAAGATCACTTGCCCCAAACTTTCTGCTAAAATCTCGAAACTACCTTTTGTGTCGTCATCTTCCGGGACAATATGCTTGATGCCACGTAATAGTAACAAAACTGGTATAATAGAAAGTAAAGTATATTGAAGCATATTCATAATACGGTGCTTATTTTCGGTATCAAAATTAAAGACATAATTTATAAAACCGGTTGATTCATGTTGAGCAGATTTAACACTATCACTAATTTTATCCATTATGTTTTATGAAAAGAAATTAAATATATTGATTTAGATATTGTATAAATATGTTGCGCCGAAGTTTAGAACAAAATAAGTATGATTATAATGGTGAAAATAAACACGACGAACAGCAATATCTTAATCTTATTACAGATATCTTAAATGAAGGGGTGATGGAGACAGGCCGCAATGGAAATGCTAAAACAGTTGTTGGCAGTGCGATGCATTTCTCTCTAGAAGACGGTGTTTGGCCGCTACTGACAACAAAGAAAGTCGCTTGGAAAACATGTGCCAAAGAATTGTTTTGGTTTATGAAAGGCTCTACTGATAATAGTCTATTACAAGCACAAAATGTCAAAATTTGGGACGGCAATGCCTCGCGCGAGTATTTAGACGATATTGGCCTTTATGACCGCGCCGAAAATGATTTAGGGCCTATTTATGGCCATCAGTGGCGCCATTTTAATGCCCCTTATGGCACATGTCACGATGACTACGAAGGCAAAGGTGTTGATCAACTCGGCTATATTATCGGGTGCCTGAAAAATCCCAATACGCGCAACTCCCGACGCCTTGTCATGTCGGCTTGGAATCCTTGCCAAATTGAGGAAATGGCTTTACCACCTTGTCATGTTTTATGTCAATTCAATGTCACCAACGGTGACCAATTATCGTGTAGTTTATATCAAAGGAGTGGAGATATCGGTTTAGGCGTGCCTTTCAATATCGCTTCCTATACGCTCCTGACACATTTACTAGCCAAACATTGTGGCCTTATCGCCACCGATTTTTACTATCATTTAGGCAATTGTCATATTTACGATGACCATGAAGAGGCTTTAGCCGATCAGGTCTTACGCATGCCGTTCCCTTTTCCGACCTTAAACATAAAATCCCTCAAGGAAAATATCGAGGATTATTCTTTAGATGATTTAGACGTTTTGAATTATGTATCACACGAAACAATAAAAATGGAAATGCGAAAATAAATGAGATAAATTATATTTTTAAAGAATATAATTTATGAGTGGAGCAGCCAGTATTTCCGCAGCCAAAAATCGACGCACCAAACCCGACCCCAACCAAAGGCCTATCATCAGTTGTAGCTCCAAATCCGGCGCTTGCCCGTTACCGCAAGAAAGTAAAACCATCTCGAGTAATAAATCGGCTACGGGTGGCATCGATGAAGAAAGCCTTAAAATTACCGGACCGTTACATTTTATGCAGGTCTTAAATATTCATGAACAACGTTTAAATAAAATGGATGATAAATGGAGTCAACAAATGACAATTCAAGCAGAGACACAAATCTCTCAACTGCAAGCTTTCGAGCCGGACCAAACCCAAGCCTGTGACGCCGAATGCTATGATCGACTCAGCGCTTTAGAAGAAAAAATCCAAATGTTAGAAGAAGTCATCATGAACTTACAGCTTACCCTAACCAGTGTCCAAAATTTTGCCATGGAGACCAGTTTAGCTATGATGAAAATACAAAAACAAATTGACACACCTCTATCTATTCCACCGCTTCTGCCTGTGACATTAACCATGCCTGTGCCCGAATCTGTTGCCACACCCGCACCAACAAGCCCTACTATTCCTCATCTAGTGACAGATATGCCCGACATGGAGGACAATTAAACTTCGGTGACATCAGGTTGATTCGTATCTAGTTCATTCGCGGAAATATGGTTTAAAATAGTATTTAATTCTTTCTGTATATTTTTACTCGAATCCGACTCGCCAATCCATAAACGCACATTGGTTTCCTCTATCTCATTCATACTAGATTTCGGCGTAGAAGAAGACGATGAAACCGAGGTGGTATCTGACACGCCATCTGTATTTTTGGTCATATTCTCCGTTTTGGGTGTGAACGGTTTTACGGAACCTCGGTGAATAGTATTGTGTTTACCATTGATCGATTTTTTGTTTTTTAAATGGAAATCTTCATTTACAATACCTAGCATGAGTTTTATTTTAATTGTCAATCGACTAAAATATTTCGAATGATGTGAAATAAAAGTATTTAAATAATTTTCGAACATATGAATTCGCTCTTCCAAAATAATATTATTATACATTTGTTCGTGTATAATAGTGTGTATATTGATCCCCATCTCAGACCGTTTCTTTTTCTCTACTAATTCTTGTTTTTTTTCTTCCAAATATTCTTTCAAATCTTGAATGGCATTCTGAATCGCATTATTTATTTCCATCGTAATATTGAAATCATATATTTTCGTCGGTTCTAAATCTTTGTAAATCGGGTATTTTTTATAGGTGATCATTAATTTATCCACCATAACCTTTTCTTTGATCTCTTTCCCTATAAAATCAAAAAGAATCCGGTGGAGTTTATAATACTCGCAATAAATACGGTTATCGATAAAATTAAAGACATTTTTCATATTATCGTATTCCATGTGAAGGAGTTTATTTTGAAAATGAAAAGAATCCAAGCCAATCATGTAATTCTTATCGTGATGTGTTTTTACCAATTCCGCGTAGAGGTCATTCAATATTTTTAATTTATCATCGATATCGGTGAATATATTATTTAAATCGTTGCGGAGGGTTCTCACGAGCTGAAAGTTATTCACTGAATCAGTAAAAATTTCAGCGTTTGTTTTTTCCATTTTTTATATTACTATATATACTTTAGATTGATTTTATTTTTTATGTATAATATATAAATTTTGAAAATGACTGAAATCACGGAAAATAGTTCAAATGAACTCATCTATAATTCCGAATCGACAATCGCGATTGAATGGACACCGCAGCATGAGAAAATCCTCATTGATTGGGCTGATAAGGCCATTTGTTATAAATGGATGCATGATAAAACCACTCGTGAATTTGCGCGTAAAAATCGCTGGTTCACCATCCCTGTCATTATTATGAGCACCGTCACTGGCACGGCCAATTTTGCGCAAGATAAAATTCCAAGCGAATATCTCAGCGCATACACAATGACAATTGGTACCATAAGTTTAATCGCGGGTATCATGACAACCATTCAACAATTTTTAAAAATCAGTGAATTAAATGAATCCCATCGCGTAAGTTCCATCTCTTGGGGCAAATTTTATCGAAATATTAAAGTCGAATTAGCCAAATCACCAAGTGAACGCACGCCGGTCACTCAACTTATCAAAGCCTGTAAGGAAGAGTTTGATCGTTTAATCGAAACTAGTCAAGGGATACCGAACCACGTCGTGGAATTCTTTAAAGAAACTTTCTCGGGAGGAGAGATTCAATATGATACGAAGGGGCAAAAATTGCCTTTAACTGAGAAACAACTTTTATTCAATGAACTCACCAAGCCTGAAATATGTGATTCAATTGAATCAGTGACAAATATTGTCTATAAGCCATCCGCAATGATTGCAAAAGAAAAAAGAAATACACAAGGAGAACTGATTGACACTCGCTTACAAGAACTAGAACAGAAGAAAAGAGTGTTGTTAGATAGCTTTATCGTGTCATTTGAACAAGAAAAAAAACGTTTACCCACCATCGAAGAAATTCAAGATAATACCGAAGATACTATTTCGACTGATTTAATGCAGGCGGTGCTTACTGAGATTGATTGTAAAAATAACGGCGGCTCTATTTATACTTCCGCTGTTTAATTTTGCAAAAAATTGAAACACTTTGATTAAGAATAAAAAACAATAACTCTTAATCAAATCAACTAACATGGCTTCATTCGTGCAAACCGCTTCTTCCGCATCTGCCGCGCAGCAACCAAAGCGCCAACTCTATAATATCACCCGGTCGGAAGCGACCTGGTTGGTGAGAACCTTTATAAACGCTATTGAAAAAAGTATGAATGGTTCCATCGAGCCCTATCGTGTCTTCCGCGATGCTTTAGAAACGCAAAAGCCGGCCTACCTAGGCAAATTTAATAATTCGCGTGACCCCGCAGCTCAAGGCACTTTCTATGCGATGGCGTTGCATATATATGGCGTCATTGAACGCTTATTCAAACAAGCGGCCAATCTCAATCACGATGCGAAGGTGACCGCTTTGTGTAAGCAATTGCCTACGAGTGAATCCATCGCTTATAATTCGATCGCCTGCTTGAACTGGGCTGTCTACAATTGGCATTATAAAAACGAGACGATCAATGAAGAATTGACCGATAATTATTTCGAAACAACTACATGCGCCATTTGTGACTTCACCGGCCAAGCGATGTTTTACTTCAGCACAGCCTATGGCTTGGAGCAACCGGTATGCGAACAATGTTTGCCCTTCGATGATAGTTGCGATGATACGAAAAAGGATGGTGAGTATGTAGTTAGTGAAGAAGAAGAAGAAAGCGAAGAAGAAGCAAGTGAAGATGAAGAAAGCGAAGAAGAAGCAAGCGAAGAAGAAGCAAGCGAAGATGAAGAAAGTGAAGCCGAAGAAGAAGCAAGTGAAGCAGACGATATTTCGGATGATGATTCGGATTATAACGTGGAAGATGACGAATGTGAAGACTCGGATTCGGATGCCAGTTCGAACTACACGGAAGAAACGGATCTCAGCGATGATGAAGAAGCAAGTGAAGCCGATGAAAAGACATTCGGCTGCGATGGCTGTAACTACGAATGGCGTGATGGTTGGCGGCTGGGTTGGAAAGCGGCAATGAAGCATATTCGCAACTACGCCAATGAAAAGAAAAGCAATCAGCCGGATGCGCCACGCTGCGCTACATGCGACGTGTCCCATGGCGATTTGAAAAAATGCTCCGGTCATTGCGGTGGGTCTGTGCGCTATTGTTCTGAAAAGTGCCAACGCGAAGACTGGTCTGAGCATAAGCGTGTGTGCCGCCGTTAAGTAGATTTGCTTACGCCTATAAATAAATTATAAGAAAAAAGGGAATTACAATTCTTTTTTATTTTATCAAAAAATTGATTTAAAAACTTATACCATAATTAAAGTAAAACCCACTTAAAGAAAATGAAGCTCGTATTCGCCAACGCTAAGCGATGCCAACAATTCTCAAATATCTTCGCTAACTTGAAAGCGTTTACCGACAATGTATCCATCTATTTCAAGTCCGATCAAGTTTATATCCAATGTATGGACGACTCTCACTGTTCCCTCTTCGAGTGCCGCTTGATGAGCAAATGGTTTAAGACCTATGAATTTGATCCAGAGACAGATATGGGTCAAATCGCCATCAACATCGTCATGCTGAACAAGGTCCTCAATACTTGGTCGGATAGTCAAGAATTATCGATTGAGATAGAGCCCAACAGTGATAAAATCCACATCAACTTCGAAAATGGCAACACGGATACCAGCCAGTTTAACAAGTATTACGAATTACCACTTATCGACATGGAAAGTCAGTTGATGGATGTCGTTGACGCCGAAACCCTGGTGGATATGAACGTAGAATCGAAGATGTTCCATTCCCTTGTGAACCAACTAACCATGTTTAACGATAATTTGAAAATCACCTTTAACGAAGAAGACATCGAATTCACATCCTCTGGCACGGATGGAAAAATGACAGCAAAAATAAAGGCCGAAGACTTGGCAGCCTATGCCATTCCCGAAGAAACCGTTTTAACACAAACCTACAGCCTCCGCTACGTCCAGCACATGTGCCAATTCAACAAACTCGCGCCCGAAATGGAGCTTGGCTTCAGCAATGAAATGCCGATGGTCATGAAGTATGCGATTGGGGACAACAATGATACTGAGAGTTTTGTCCGTATCCATTTGGCGCCGAAAATAGCCGACGATGAAGAATAAATGTATAATAAAAAAGAATAAACTATTTTTTATTCAACATTAATTATTTTAAAACGGAGATAGCGGTTTCGGTCAAAGGCTTCATAAATGTTTTTAATGATGTCAATGTATAGGTTGATACGGTTTTTATTCTCTTCTCCTTTTCCAAAATCGATGATAAAGGTATCCTTCGACTCATGATTATAATAGAGTTGCGACTCCTCTTCTTCACCTAAATAGTGCTCTAATGTATGCTTTACCATATAAAATTCAGTTGAACCCGTTTCACCACCAAAGCCAACCTCATGATTACCATCCGCATCTACCATAATTGCTTCGACTTCAATAATCGTCATTTTTTATAATTATTCTTTATAATTATAAAAAAAATAATTTTCAATTTTATATCTTCATCATTTTCTCATTCACACATTTATTTGCTTTAATATATTGCTCTATTTCTTCGACATTTTTTAGTTTCGAATCATAGCTGCACTGATGCGCTTCCATTAGTCGGTGTTTCGTACAATAATACTGACTACATTTATTACATTTACATGTCGTCTGTTCAATCAGGCTAATTTTTTTCACACACGAGTTCGAGTAACACAGCATTTTTGGGGTATATAAACCATAGAGCCTTTTTTTTATATCTATTTTTTATTTTTATAAAAAATTGAAATCCTTTTCCTTCGGCGTGAAGATAATAAATTCAGCCAACAAAGCAAACAAAATGATGCGAAACGACGAACATGTCTTCCTCGAGCCGATGTATGAAACCGACGAAGGTTTAGAATTCATTGTGAATCCCGCCGATTATAAAACTATTCAAACCCAAATAGACCTAGGCAAATTCCGGATGGCCTTTCATTTCCAGACGGTGGATTGCGCTTGTATCTACGCCGTTACCAATAAAGAAACATGGAAAATCGACCAATCCGTCTACCAGTATTTGGAAAAAAATCCGTATGACCGCCGCACACTCTTTAAGTTACTGCTGCTGGGCCATTTTGATATAGGCATGACACGCATAGGCAGTTACCATATTATTAAAGACATTAAGCCTTACAGTGACGAAGCAAATAACGAAATCGACTTGCATTATATGTTGCCACGCAACGATCCGAACAATGTGGCGTGGCGTTCGATCCACTGGGACTTGTTTGCCGCCATAGTCGACGAAATCAATGATGAAGAACTGCGACGAAAACACTATCAACCATGCCCAACTTCCATAGTCTAAGCTAAAATTGCTCGCCGCGTATCAACGCAAAAAAAGAAGTATTGAAATAAATTAGTTAACAATGCATCTCGTCTACATTGTCCTTGTTTTTTGTCTGGTCCTTTTTTTATATCTCCATGTTTATTTTCAACTAAAAACCAGCGATGATTTAGAAATCTACGAAATCGACAATCCATCCAAAGATAAACTGGAAGAAATTTGCGATCTACGCCAACCAGTGCTGTTCCTTTTTCATAACGAACGCATTTTGGACTCCTGTAAGCGAGCCAGTATTCTTGATACTTATGGCGCATTTGATATTAAAATACGCAATGTGAAGCAATCCGCCGCGGATAACGAAGATAATTTATATGTACCATTAGCCTTTAGTAATGCTTTAAAAGTGATAAAAGAAGACCAGCAGCATAAATATCTAGTAGAAAACAATAGTGACTTTCTCGAAGAAACCGGTATTATCAAAAGTTTCAAATACAATGATGTTTTTTTAAGACCGTCCATGGTTTCCAATTGTGCTTATGATTTTATCTTCGCGGCCGAGCAGACTCGCACACCCTTCCGATACGAACTAAATTATCGCAATTATTTACTGGTGACTGAAGGCGAAGTAAAGATTAAACTCGCGCCACCAAAGAGTTCGAAATATTTGTATCAAGAAAAAGATTACGAAAATTTAGAATTTACATCGCCGTTGAATCCGTGGGAAATACAGCCTGCGTATAAAGCCGATTTTGATAAGATCAAATGTTTAGATTTACGCTTGAAAAAAGGACAGATCTTATATATACCCGCTTATTGGTGGTATAGTATTGAGTTTGGCAAAGAAGCAAGTGTTGCTACATTCCGTTATAAAACATATATGAATACTGTCGCAATTCTGCCACAACTGGTCATGAAAATCTTACAATCACAAAATGTCAAACGGAATAATGTGACTACCGTATCTAATAAAAAGGGCGAACCGCAAACAAATGAAGAAAGCATAGTAGCGCAAACGAATGAAGAAGGCATAGTAGCTGAAACGAATGAAGAAAGTGTCGCAGTATCTGACACTCCACCGATAGAGATGGATACCATTCTGAAAGAACTACCGGCACTCTTCGGGGCACCACCTTACTCTCCTTCGATCTAAAAGCCTCCGAATTAGAAACAACGGCTTTATAAAAATATAAATATGTTATATATATGCCAAAATTATATAAAACATATAAAAAGAAAAGCAAACGCGCTCGCAAAAATACACAAAAAAATAAAAAATTACTACAGTTTGATGCGTCCAAAATTCATCCGGCTTCGATTCAATTACGGCATACTTAATTATTTTGTCCAGCATCTATATAATGAAACTCAAGAATCTATTGATTTCTGGGATTACCATGCTCGCTTTAGATTTTCTCTATCTCTCTACATTCGGTCAATTCTTTAATAATTTAGTGCGGTCTATTCAAGGTACACCGATTAAGTTCAATGCCGTAGGCGCCATATTATGCTACATATTGCTTATTTTTGGCCTGAATTATTTTATCATTGATCCCAAGAAACCATTGACGGATGCTTTTTTGCTCGGCTTGGTGATTTATGGGGTTTATGAAACAACCAATTATGCGATCATTCAAAAATGGAATGCCAAAGCGGTCGCATTAGACACATTATGGGGTGGAGTTCTCATGACTATAACCGCAAAAATCACTTATATGTTCAAATAATAAACTTAGTATAAAATATATAAAAATAATTAGATTTATAATTAATACTCACAATGAATATTCATTATGAAATCCGCGAGACCGCCTATGGAAAAGGCTTGTTTACACTAGAAGCAGTTAAAGCCGGCACATGTATTTGGAGTTACAAATTAAACAAAAATGTATTTGAATACGATGAACAACAGAGTATCGCATATTTACAAAGCATGACAACACTTAGAGAACAACAACGTTTCTTGGATTCTAGTTTTGGCAAAGGGTCTGTGCTCTGTTTGATTAATGACGACGGACAATATGTGAATCATGCGGACGCCTCGGAATGTAATTGCCAGACAGATCTAACCACAGGGCATTGTTATGCCATCGAGGATCTTGTAGCCGGTGAGCAAATCCTTGAAGATTATAGTTCTTTTACGCATCCGCCTTTTCTTTTCCCACTGCTAAAACAATATGATTGTGAACCGGATTACTATGCGTTACCAAAGCCAAAATTAATAGATAACATAGAGTAATGAAGTATTTGACAAACACAACGGATTTTACAGAGACCATCAAACTCGCTCAGAATCTAGCGGTAACTAAGAATCCAATTGTGAAGTGCCTGAAATATTTCTAGCGATCGATATACACGACTGAATACTATGCCATTGTCTAAATAAATTATATTTTTTTGATAGTAAACTAAAAATAGATTGATCATGCCGATGTTCTTTGTAACCATACAAATTCCTTTCCAAAGAAGGCGAGTCGTCTAACAAATGATAGTTACAACATAATTCATACCATTTATTTACGAAATCACGTGTTTTCGCAGAAACCAAGAACATTAGAGCATTCGATTGCCGTTGTTGACATTCTAAATGAGTGGCATCTAGCATGCCGAGATGTAATATTAAATCTATTTTACTAAACTCGCGTTCAATGCACTGGTAGGAAGCAATCATACATTCATCTTCCAGATAATTCAGATGGTCTAATATATTATTTTTTTTTCGAATATCAATCTCACAGCCAGCATCCAAATAAATTAATTTATCACCGTCTTTCATTTGTTCAAGCGTTTTTTTAATTATATAAGGTTTCCAAATGAAATATCCATAACCTCGAGGATTATTTTCAATAAAAGAACCATGTTGTGACCAAAAATCTTTATCTGCTTTTAATTCTTCGTCGGTATAAAGATGTATATTTGAAAAAATATCCAGCGACTCCGCTTGGTTAACCAGGCGGTTTGCTGCTGCGATAAAATTATGCCCTGTGCCAAAGGTAATAAACTGAACAGCCATTTTGCTATATATTTTAATATATATTTTATTTTATATCATTTTACGTAATAAATTGTATTACAATAATCCATAGAAACCCTACGCTAGAATCCTAAAATCCTAGAATCCTAGAATCCAAAGAAAAGATATTTTCCAGGTTTGACGTTCAGAAATCGATTTTGGACATTTTTGGAATGTCCATTTTCCAAAAGTGCGTGAATCCCTGGCGAAAAACCTTGCCAAAAAACGACTTGTTACCATTATGCTCTCATTTTCGAAAAATGTTGAAAAATGTTGTGATGCTAATTTTTTAACAGAAATTTCTAAAAAACTATTTAAAATTAAATCCCTTTAGAAATATATGAACATTTTTGAACAAAAAAATACTAAATCTACTTCTGTCACAAAGCCTGAATTAATATGTATTATTTGTGACTATAAATGCTATGACGCTTCAAACTATAAAAAACATATAAATACAAAAAAGCATAAAACTAAAGATTTTGAACGTTTATTGAATACCAGTGAACAAAAAGATACAAAAAATACTTTATATGCCTGTAAAATATGTAATAAAACATATAAAAATCGGAATGGGTTATGGTATCACAAACAAAAATGTATTAAAGAACCGGTTGAACTCTACAAGAAAAATAACGATAAAGATGAGGTCATTAATTTGTTGATCAATGAAAACAAAGATTTCAAAAACATTATATTGGATTTGGTAAAAAGTAATACCGATTTACAAAAACAAATGATGGAAGTCTGTAAAAATACAAGCACAAACAATAACATAAACACCATTAATTCACATAATAAAACATTCAATCTTCAGGTCTTCCTGAACGAACAATGTAAGGATGCCATGAACATTATGGATTTTGTCAATTCTATGACCCTCGAATTCTCGGATTTAGAAGATGTGGGAAAGCTTGGTTACGTCGAGGGTATCAGTAACATTATTATCCGGAAACTGAATGAGATGGATGTGTATAAACGGCCGATCCATTGTAGCGATGCGAAACGAGAGATTATGTATGTGAAAGATGAAAATGTTTGGGAAAAAGAAAATAGCACCTATGACAAACTGCGGAAAGCCATTAAACATGTCACTCATAAAAACAGTTCCATGTTGCTCCCATGGAGCAAAGAACACCCCAACTGTATGAATAATCAACACCATTTAAACGATGTGTATATTCAATTGATGGGGCAGGCCATGGGTGGAAAAGAAGCCTTTGTCGATAGTGAAAATAAGATAATGAAGAAGATCGCCAAGGCTGTTTTGATTGATAAATCGGGTTAGATATAAGAATTGCCGAAGCCTAAAAGACGTGTTAAATAATTATGAAAATTGAAATAAATATAGCCAAACATATTAAGTGTAGCTTAACATGTTTACTTTAAATGTCGCGAATCGAGATTATACGGAGTGGACCTATGTAAATACGCTTGTTATTGACCCTGCTTCGCTTGACCCTGCTCCGCCTGTGCCAACACTATCACCCTTAGACCATAAACTCTATCATGGTGATCAGGTTGATGAAACCGGCAAACTTCTATATTCGCCTTACCGTGCCAATAACGCCATCTGCGGCGTGCTTTTAAGCAGCCAAAAAACATACGGCCGCTCGAATAGCGGTAATAAATTGCTCTATAAATGTGTGCCAGATGACCCGCATTTACCTTGTTTCTTAGTGCCCTACGAAGAGAAGCATATTGGCTTCAACAAAACACGCACGGACAAGTATATTAGTTTTCGTATTGTGGAATGGACGGAAAAGCATCCACGCGGTTTACTGACCAATACGTTTGGCGAAATAGAAGATAAAGCAGCTTATTTGCTCTATCAGTTGGCTTGTAAAAACCTAGATACAAGCTTAAAACCATTGACGGCGGCCACCTTGCGAGCCTTACGCGAAAATTCCATCGAACCTATCCCCCGCTATTGTGACGGTGTAGCGATTGAAGACAGGCGTGCGTTACGCATCATCTCCATTGACCCAGCGGGTTGCCAAGATATCGATGATGCCATTGGTATTCGCAAATTGCCGGACGGTCAAACGATGATCAGTATCTATATTGCGAATGTGCCGATGATGCTCGAATATTTGAAACTGTGGCCAGTATTGAGTGACCGTATATCGACCATCTATTTACCCGATAAAAAAATCCCCATGCTACCTACGGCACTCTCGGAAAATATGTGTAGTTTAAAAGAAAAAGAAGATCGTGTGGCCTTTGTGTTGGATCTCTCAATTAAACACTTGACGATTCAGGCGATAAGCTACACAAGCGCAATCATTCGTGTCGAAAAAAATTATGCCTATGAAGCTGCCGAATTACTGGGTCGCGAAGATTATAAAAGTTTGCGAACACTTGTGAAAGAACTAAATGAACAAACCACATATGTCGACAAAATAAGCTCGAGTCACGACGTGGTTGAATATTGTATGCTCCGCATGAACCATGAATGTGCGAAAATGCTCGTGGCCAAAAAATGTGGAATTTTCCGAGCCGCTAGTAAAAAAACCTTTACAGCTTATGAAAATATAAGACCTGAACTAAAACATATTTTACAAAGCGCCGCAGGGGAATACTGTAATTATGCGAATAAAAAGCCACATGAACTCCTTGGTCTCGAGAGTTATATCCATGTGACGTCACCAATCCGGCGCATTGTTGATATTTTCAATATGTTTGAACTCTTAGAGGATCGATTCCCATGGTCGGCGGATGCCAAAGATTTCCATGCGAAATGGAAAGAGCAATTGCGCATGATCAATCAAAAAACAAAGGCCATCCGGAAATTACAAAACGAGATGGAACTCCTTGATGTCTATACAAAGCAGAAAGAACAGACGTATACGGGTTATGTGTTTAACCCTACCGAAGTTCTAATGAACGGCGTTATACTCTACAAATATAAGGCGTATATATCCGAACTCAAGTTATTAACCTCGGTGCTCACGCCAAAAGCGGTCAATAATTACGCGGCGGTGAATTTTTCGGTCCATCTGTTTCTGGATGAGGCGAAAATGTGTAAAAAAATAAGGTTACAGCTTTTATAAAATTACGAAAAGGTTGAGCCTCCTTCTTCGTTTTCATACCCTAGCATGGGTTCTCTACAAATAAAATCATAAGGCGTTAACATCAATGTAAATACAACATCATTGTTTAGTTTTTTCGGTAAATGTGTGTATTGCGTTATAAAATGTTGATGAAAATGATCAACACTATTTTTATTCAATAAGACGGCAATAGGCCCGCCTAACCAAAAATGCCGCCTAGCATAGATTTGGTTATTACAATTCATATAGAATCGACCTGATTCATGATAAGGAATCCCATCCATATTATATTCCGGATTTAAATGACCAATTTTTGTGTTATCGCGTGTTGCTCTACCCCATAAATAGCCGGGCATAAATGTAAAGAGCGCCAGTTTGGCGGCAGTAATGCGACGGTTTTATTTAAATCCGCTAAAAAGTTCTCAGAAGGGCAAAAATCATTATCACATAAAATAGTATATTCAATATTCATTTTTTTAAATAAATTAATATTATTAACAATCATTTCATAGGATATTTCTGCGATTGTTTTCTTTTTCTTAATATAATCATTAATAATAATTGGAATATTGTATTTACTTAAATTGTTTATAAGATTATTTACACGTTTTCCGGAAATGTCATTATTTGGTATAGTGGTCGTGATAATGACCATATTCGTTTCATTTATATTATCATTCATCATTTATAATAGATCTTAAAAAAGTTCATAAAACTATACGAATGTATAATTTTATGCTAAACCCACGTTCTAACCATGACTATAATTTAGCTGTAAAATTACACAGCGTATAATGCTCTAGGGCGGAATCGAACCGCCACCAACACCTTGGCAAGGTGCCATGATACCACTTCACCACTAGAGCGTTTTATATATGTTATACATTCCATTTTATTTAAATACTTTTTCTAACTAATACTATATATAATGGAAGTATCGCGTTGTATAAAAAGAAAAAGCACGAATTGTCGCAAAATGAAAGCGTGTTTTTTTGCCAAAGGCTCGATGCGGAAGTTTTGTCGTAAAACTGGTCGTAAAACATGTAAAGGTAAAAGCCAGATGGAGTGTGCCGTCTTGCCGAAATGTCTATTCACCAAAGGTCGATCGATGTATTGTAGACGGCGGACGCAAAAGAAGCGACGGATCAATAGAAAATCGATAAAAAAGTATTTAAAGAAATAATTCGATATATGATTGGGTAGGAGGCCCTGACAAATCCTTGGTGGCGAAATTCTGGTTATCGCAAACGGCTGTTAGGCACGCAAAGTGCTAAGATACCGTGAGGTTGTTGGTTCAAGTCCAGCCCGAGGAGAAATTAATTATATTTTTAACAAACATTTAAAAATATATATCGTATTACAAATGGAAGAATTACAAAAAGATAAAATCTTGCTGGAAATTAAATAAATTAGGGGTAATGTGTGTGATAAAACAAATGAAAAAAAATGGAATGAACGAATCAGTGTATTGATACAACAAATCCAATACTGGATTAACAATTCATCTGGAAAAACTATTGAAATTATTGAATTATTTTATTAATTATCGGCAAGACACATAGCGCCCGAGCTTTTTATCAATTTCGTCGTCATAGTCGTCATCATAATCTTCATCAATGTCTTCACCCCCCCATTCTTCTTCTTGTGGATATTCCTCTTCAGCTACCGTTTCAATTGGCTCTTCTTCATTCTCTACAAATTCGACCGCGTCATATTCCATCGGAACTTCACTTGCGGTAGCATTAACTGTGTCAAGATTAAAGCGCAGCAGTCCACCTTCTTTTAATACGGGGTCGGCAGTTGGCATATCCTCTTCATCGTCGCTGGAATCATCCCAATTATCTTTATTGCTCATTTTCAGTCAAGTTTAAAAGATGTTAATAAAAAATTAATATCTTTCAATTTTATGCCTATTATATATATATGGTCATGTTAGTTGATTTTATTAGAAGTAATTTATTAAATATTAGTGATGAAAAATATGAAAGTTTTAATGATCCTAAGATATACAACATCATCTATAGAGAAGTAGATTTTATAATAGATTCGATCATTAATTGTTTAGATTATATAAAAAATAATTGTCTGATAGACCCTTCCGAATTTAACGGTGGACAAATGTATAGAGCAGCCTTATTAAAAGACCTTGATAAAAAGACACTTGAGCCGCTTGGAAAAGCTATTAGCAAAAATTGTGGTTCTAAAGATGACAATGAAGCGGTATGGTTTGCCAAAAAAGTGTTACCCAATTATATAAAAGGGCGATTAGAAAATTTGAAACCGGATGAGTCAAACTATGGAATAATATCATGTAAAAAATTCAAGGATTCTTATGAAAAAGATGATGATATTGTAGATTTAAAATTTATAAATTTAACTGACACAAGTCAAACGAGAAAATGCATTAATAAAGATGTTCATCCATTAAATACAGAACTTCAAACATATTTTAATAAATGTTTAATTATACCGCTTCTGCGATTGTATAGCAGTAAATATTCATACGATAATCCAGATATTGAACCTATTCCGTTTGATGATATATTAAAGAATGATTCAATAAATAAATTAAATATCATCGATAAACAAGTGACAGGCTATCCTTGTGGCGGAGACGGTAACACTACCACGATTAATAACATATTTAAAGCTTGGAATTATAAGGATGGCACCCGAGATAGTTATTTTAATGAAGACCGTTTACAAATAACCGTATTATTCCAAATCATTGATATATTTAACAAATTATTAGAACAAGAAAATATTAAAATATTAGGATGGGTCTGCGATGATGCGCCTAGACCCAGTAAAGAAAATTGTCAAGTATTTCACAGCGAATTAGCAATAGCTATAAAATATCTACAAACCCCATATAGAGAATGGATATTTGATGATAGTGAAGAAGAATGTTCTTTATCTGTTTACAAAATTGACGGTCCAGGATTAGTTAAAGTAAAATTAGCAGATATTAATAGAGGGGGTGGGGTAAAAAGAAAAAACAGTGAATATGTTGATGTTGATGATGATGATGATGATGGAGTGCCTGATATGAATTATTCCTTTCCCTCTTCCTCTCGTAAAACACCCTCTTCCTCTCGTAAAACAAAAAAACAAAGAAAATATAGTAGCAATAGAGATGATGTCCCCGATATTGATAGACAGGGTAAAGTTTTACCAAATGATGATTTGAATAATTATGATTACAATGTAGATGGCGATGATGCAGTTGTGCCAGATATCGATGAGAGGATAAAAGATATAGATGATTTTTTCTTTTTTGATAAGCTACCTAAAATAAAAGGTGGAAATAAAAAACGACGTAGAACTAGAAGAAAACGCACTACGCGAAAACAACGTGTAACCAGAAAGAAGCATAACAAATACAGACCTTACAAATAAAGCGATTGACTTGTCGCAATGTATTTCAATGTCAACTCCGGTATCTCTCGTAATTTCTCCAATAAAGTGATATTCGCCGTCATCTCACACACCCTTTCGAATTCCAGTGCAATTGCATTCACCTTCAATAAAGCTTTCACGAATTCACCAATAAAGACACCCGTCTGCGCTTTTACCATTTGTAAAATTTGTTTGCAGGTCACTTCATCACCGGCATCACACCATTTTATCACATACGGCAACAAGTCATATGCGATATCATAATTGGCGCCGGTAAATAAATAGGCTTCTTGTTCGGCCTTCAAATAATAGTCTAAGCGTTCAGCCATATACAAAGTAATCTCGTACATTGGACTATGTGTGCAATGGTGTGACTTAAACTCGTCACTAACATTTACAGGATAGAAGCAGCTGAAAAGGCCAGCCAATTGCGCAGAATCGAGTGCTGCAAATTTATTGGTACCGTAATAAAGGTCACCCATTGCTAGTGGATGTACTTCTTGAAGTTGTGCTGCGAGACGACCTTTGTTTGTAATTGTATAAGAATCAGCCGATTTACAAACAAACTCATCTCTCACCAAGATTTTTGTCAAATAATTCACCGTATTTGCAATATACTCGGTCGTATTCTTTTTCTCCTGCTTTACCGTAGCATAATTCAGTTGCGCCTCCTGGAGTTCCGTCAATTTCGGTAAATCAGTCAACAAGAATTTATACTCGGTTTCCAACGCATTCATTTCTAAGCGTATCTTTTTCCGCGCAGCATTGGTAAGTAAAGAGACCCCAGAATTTAGGCTGGTATACTTCTCTAAGACCGCTTTCGGTGTTCGACAAAAGCTTAGTTGTTCTTCCTTTTTTAGAATAAGCGCTTGATCCCTTTCTTCTTCCATTTCACAGCCACGAATCTCTCGTTGAATATCCGCCGAGAGCATACTCTGTTCCATAAAGGCCATTAGATCCTGTTTCGCATCTAACATCGCCAAGCACAAATTAAAGGAGATCTTGAATTTTGATGTCAATTTCTGTGGTGGACCGGTAAGTAAATGTTTATACTCGGTTGAAGAAGGCAATTCAAAGAGATTGACACAATGAAAGACATGGCCGATCGTATCCAACCCGCGCCGGCCGGCCCGCCCTGCCATTTGCGTATATTCATGTGGATACAATAGACGCATCGTCGAACCATTATACTTGGTTAACCCCGCAAATATCACTGTTTTGGTAGGCATATTGAGACCGACCGCAAATGTCTCGGTAGCGAGTAAGAGTCGGATAAACCCTTTTTCAAACAAGAGTTCGACCATTTCACGTAAGACAGGAATAATACCCGCATGGTGAATGGCAATGCCTTTTTCGAGTAACCCGACAATCATTTTATACTCTGGTAAATCTAAATACTCTTGATGATTCGGCAGCTTACTGGCCAAGATATGTCGACACTCCCTCTCAACCAGTGCCGGCAAGCCACTATCCGTTTCAAAGAGACTGAAACTGATTTCTGCCGCGGCCTGTTCGACATGCTTTCGCGAGAAGACAAAACAAATCGCAGGCAACATTTCTTTCGCTTTCAAATACCGTAACAGATCGTTTAGGACAAAAGGCCGTTTGATATAAGTGTTATTTTTATAGAGATAATCCAAGACATCTTTCATCTTGTAGTAATTTGGTTCATTGTAAACGCCACCGGACGTCGCAATAGGCACTGGCACACCGCGCAACTCTTCGATTTTCTTTTCGTAGGGACTTTTCGCCGCTTTTTTGAAGACGCCTTCGTTGACGGAAAGCCACATATAGTGAGTGAGTGGCACAATACGGGTATAGGTCGGTGCGAGATACATCTCTTTGATGGGTTTTTGGGCGCACACTAATTGATTCGCCTTTTCGGTCTCAATCCAACCAGCAAAATCCTGTGGGCGATCAATGGTGGCAGAAAGCATGACGAGTTGGACTTGTGGCGGTAACATTAATATGGCTTGTTCCCAAACGGAACCCCGTTCGGCATCATTGATATAATGGACTTCGTCAAAAACCACCGCGGCTAATTCGTTTTCAAAATCCATTTCAAAGAGCAAAGGCAACAGAGGCGCATTACAGCCACATGCCATTCCGACATGCTCACAGCGTGAATCGATATTTTTTTTATTGATGCTCTTATTGAGTAAGGTATTGCGTAAAATCTCGGTCGTCATAATCAAGACATCGGCCTCGGGATTATCCTTACAATCGCCCGTCAAAATGCCGAAGGAAATATGCGGAAATTTCTTGCGCATATCATAGAGTTTTTGATTCGAAAGTGCTTTGATCGGTGAAGCATAGATGACCTTTTTCCGCTGAGCCGCAAAATAGTTAATGGCAAATTCGGCTGGTAAAGTTTTACCCGAGCCGGTATGAGCGGTGATTAAGACATTGTCACCTTCTACGATGGCTTTAATAGCCCACTTTTGGAAATCACTTAACATAATTCGCAGTCCAGGTCGCATATAAGAATCGACAATCATAAGCTGATCATTCTTAGGGTAAGGCATATCACAAACAATAACCATTTTTCAAAAAGGTAAGAGAGTTATTATATAATAGCGTTAATGATTTAAATCAATTTTTATATAAAATAGATACAATAACACTATTTAGTATATGGCGCGCGTGATTGTCGCGGGAAAATATCAGCTGCTGAAAAAAATAGGAGCAGGCTCTTTTGGGAAAATCTTCGCGGCAAAGGCACTGCCCCTGACCCCCACATTTGGGGAAAATGCGGAGGCAATGGACGTTTCAAAGAATGGGGGGGTCAGGGGGGATACCCCCTTTGCGATAAAAATTATATCCACCGACTATTCCCCTCTTTGGCAAAATGAAGTCATGATATATGAAAAAATCAAAGATCTGAAATCTATTCCATCTCTCTATGCGGTCGGCACCGAAGGGAAATTTAATTATATCGTCATGGATTTGTTGGACCAATCGGTTGAAGAATTACGTATAAATTATGGCGAACAATTTTTACCGCTGAAAGTGGTTATTCATTTGGGTTTACAGATGCTAAATATTGTAGAGCAAATTCATGCCCGCGGTATTATCCACCGGGATCTAAAACCTGCCAACTTTTTATTGAAATCCAATGCGCAACAGATTAGTGAACTGTATTTAATAGATTTCGGATTAGCGCACAGTTTTCTCGATGAAAAATCCCGGCACCGTGCGATCAAAACGAATGAACCTATTGTCGGCACGACACGGTATATGAGTGTGAATGTTCATCAAGGATTGACGGCTAGTCGGCGGGATGATTTAGAATCATTGGGTTATATTTTACTTTTCTTGTATCAGGGTAAATTAAGCTGGCAAAAGCAAAGTGCGATTGTGGATATAAAACAACAATTCAATTGGACGGTGGATACGTTGGGTGAATTGGTGCTCTTCATTCTCTATTGCCGCAATTTAGGTTTTGCGGATAAGCCCAATTACACGTATTTACGCGGGCTCTTGGAGAACCTAACGAAATTAACTTAATTTATTTATAATATTTACTTAAAGATAGATCCTTTATAAGAGTATATAATAACAATGGCAAAGACAAAGACAACCGTAGCAAAGACGACCGTAGCAAAGACGACCGAATCGGAAGAGACGCAGGCCGCGGCACAGACGCCGGTCACAGCACCGACACCCGAGGTTGTTATTGAGAAAGAAAGTCAAGAAACGCCCGAGACTGAAACCGATTTGATCACCAGTGGCCGTGTAAAGTGGTTTAACAACAAAGCCGGCTACGGTTTTATTACTATAAATGATTGCGAAACGAATGAAGAGCGTGATATGTTTGTTCATCATACCGAAATTAAGGTGGACCAATCCCAATATAAGTATCTCGTGCAGGGCGAATATGTGGAGTTTGTGATTGGCGCCATTAGTCGTGAAAATAAGGTGGATGTTCACGCAACCAATGTCCGTGGCATTAATGGTGGAAAGTTGATGTGCGAAACGCGCAATGAAACACGTTCATATCGCACAGCGCCGTCTGCTACACCAAAGCAGACACAGGCGCCTGTAAAGCAGATCCAAGCACCCGCAACACAACAAATCAAGCAAGAGTCGCGTCGCCCTCAATTGGATAAGGCCGATCAATCGGAATGGATGGTTGTCCCTCGCAGACGCACCGAGACCGTTTCCTCCAAGCAAAGGCCTCAACCCCGGCAAAGACAGCCCACGATTGAAATCGCTCAATAAATATTATTCCCAATATTATATTTTATAAAATTGATTTAAAAATATAATACAAACAACAAACAACTATACTGAAAAGAATGTCTCTTTCCAATGAAGAAATAATAATCGAAACGCATGCCGTGGATCAGGAATCACCATTTGACGCGATTCAACAAAATCTCACCAAATTTAAAACAAATATAACCGAGCTCCAACAGCAATTGCGCACCTTAGAAAAATCACTAAAAAAAGAAATAAAGAAAGAACCCAAAAAAATGGAAACCGTTAGCAAACCGCCGATGAAGCAACTAAAAATAATCGGTTTTGACCTTCCGGAAAAAATAACAGCTGAATTAGGCGCGTTCATGCAACTCACTGAAAGCACTTCTACACGGAATGCTGTTACAAGCTTTATTACCGAGTATATTCGGGCCAACAAACTCCAAGATATGACAGACCGCAAATGTATTCACCCAGATGCCGCCTTATCAACTTTATTTAAAATGACCGAAAACGCACCATTGACCTATTTCAATTTACATAAATATATCAGCGGGTTATTCATTCGCTAAACAAAAATTTTATTATTTTATATACTAATAAAATTCAAATACTTATATAAAGAGACATTTTTTATCTTTACATTGATGACACGGGCCAGAACAGGTAAATAATGGAACTATTTTTACATCACCGCAAAATTTTGTATATTTTTTAATTTCTTTTTTTGGCGTTACGGTATCCATTTTTTATAGTTATTATACATTAGAAAATTTAAAAATATTTTTAACACACGCTCAATTTTAAAATGCTATAAGAGGCCAAAATTGAAAAAATAAATGCCATAGCGCCCCAAAACCCGGCCCCCGCAATTTTGTAAAAAGGATTCAACGTCGGCCCAAACAATTGCGTCTTATAAATCGCAATATCCATAAGATAGCCGACCAGAAAAGCGATAAACAAAAAACGAAACAATTGCGGTAATGAACGTGGATGCCCCATTTTAAAAAATAAATTAGCTAAAAATAAAGTAACCAAGATAGCTAGCACAATCGTAAGACCCGCATTCGCAGCCGAAACGAAATCACGTAAATGCGAATTTTTTATACTTTGCCGCAGAAAATAGATCTTTAATGCGCGAATAGGGGCAGGCGCATATGTTTGGCGAGAGAGATAGTTTAAAAGAAGATCAGAATTAAACGCGATAAAAAAATAAATCAAAAGGATGTCAAAATCATACGTATGATACATATATTTACGTTATATATTTATCATATATTTATTTACAAACCAGGATAAACAACGGGTAATTCATCCGTCACAAAGAAAGCGACTCCTTCGCGTGTCCAACTCACGACGAGTGGCACTACACCAACCCCGTGCTCGACCGCATTTCGGACGGCCATACGATACTCGTGATTTGTTGCGGAAAATTCAAAGCGATCAATGTCAGTGCGCTCGATAACATACCCCAATAAACAGCGCGTGATGGATTCCTTTTTAATCGTTGTTAAATCACTAATCTTTTTAACCATTTCTTTGGTATTTTTACAGGCGTTCCCGGGAAAATAAGCGGTTTTGGCATTGAATCGATATTTGATGTTTTCTTCTTTTTGACGGTTGCCGTGGGTATAATCAGCGAAAGGGACATTCTGGACTTCCATAATAAAAGGCACGCCATCGGTACAAAAGCCGACAAAGCTAAAGGTCGAATCCACTTTACCTTCTAACTTTATTTCAATATTTCGTTTGAATTGTTTCACCGGGGGTAAAGCGGCCATCAGATGCTTTTCAATAGCACTTTCCATCACTTCGATGGCAATTTTTGGGTTAATGGCGATGAATTGCTCGTTGTCATCATCGTCGTCATCTGACAGATCGGAATCATCTGAATCCTCTTTCTTTACAACGATGGTATCCGGGTCATCACTATTTTTTTTATATTGAACGGCTTTTTTCTTTTCAGGTTTGGGTTGCTTCGGCGGCTTGGGCTGTTTCGGTAAATTTTTCCGGTCATTGATTTCGCGAAAGATAGATAAGAAGATAGTATGGGTAAATGTATCGCCATTCATAGCCATGAGTATGGCATTATCATCTTCATCCGGCGGGCATGGAGCCACAAAGATATCCAGGCCACTTTCAGCCAAACCATCACAGCCCAGTGAAGGTGTATGTGCTACCATTTCTCGCTTATCTTTTAAAATTATAATATCGGAGAGCCCTTCGATGAATGGATATTTAGCAGAAGGGCGGCTCACTAGTTTGCCTTCGGTAATTCCAACGATTTGTAAAACAAATTGGCCAGTCGTCATCTTTAAGATTAGATAATATATAAGAGTTATTTTTATACCCAAATTCTAATCAATTTTTTTATTTATTATTTTGAAAACATATAAATACAACTAAGGTAAGGAGTATAATAAATGGCAGACATAAGCGTAGCAGGAAACATAAGCGCAGCAGGAAACATAAGCGCAGCAGGAAACATAAGCACCACCGTAAACGCAATTGAAGAAATTGTTCAACGCACTTTAAATGTTGTGAAATCAAATCCAGAATGGATTACTTATATTAAAAACTTCAATAATCCGAGCGGGTTTATGTTTTGTGATGACAACATATTGAATGATATCTCTAGTTCGGTTGATGAAGAAAATCCTATTCATAGTGGCGCTTCTTTAGCGTTGTGTTTACAAAAATGTAGAATTATCTTGAATAATAATATTGAATAATTATAAAATATGGCGCCTCTTATTACTTATTATTTAAATCAATTCGATTATTTAAATGGCGCAAATGCTAGATTAGGAACCAGTACAGGAACCAGTACAAGTGGGTCAACCGCGTATATTGTTGGGTATCAACCAGTTGTATTTAACTCTTTAATTTATTCAATTACTGCTTGGAAAATTGCGAGAGTATTTTATATTTTACCAGGCGGAGGTACATTTTTACTTCCTTCATCTGACCCAATCTATAGTATCGTATATAATAATGGCGATACACTTCCTATGACGGATTCGAATGGTTATCTTCTTAATTTATTTGGTTTATATTCTGCTTATCCCTGTTTTTTAGAAGGCACCACTATTCTATGTCAAGTAGATGGAAACGAAACAGCCGTTAAAATTGAAGATTTGCGTGTCGGAAATTTAGTAAAAACCGGTTCTAGTGGCTATAAAAAGGTTGAACTCATTGGAAAAAATGAAATTCAGAATCCGGATAATAACGATCGAATAACGGATCGTCTTTATAAATGTTCACCATCAAACTATCCAGAGCTTACCAGTGATTTATACATTACCGGCTGTCATTCCCTTCTTGTAGATTATCTCACACCTGAACAACGCAAATCGATTATAGAAAAAGTCGGTGAAATTTTCATAACAGAAAATAAATATAGATTAATGGCTTGCGTAGATGAGCGTGCGGAACCTTGGAATTCAGGTGGTCATTATACCGTCTGGCATCTTGCGTTAGAAAATGATGAGATTTCTCATAATTATGGTGTTTATGTAAATGGTGGCCTCTTGGCCGAAACCTGTAGTCTCAAACATTTACGTTATAAATCCAATATGATTTTATATGAATAATACTTAAATGGTATACAATAATAAAAATAAAATGTCCACCGTTAATAGAATTTTCCAAGTATATCGCCAGAGTCTTTATGGTATAGTGCCCTTTACAGCTGCTATAGGCTTTTCATCCGGGTTAGTCGAAAATTTTAACAGTGAGACGAAAGCAGATTCGCTGTCCGTGTTTACAAACATGATTGGTTATACGACATTAGGTGCGCTAACCGGGTTGACTTATCCAATAACATTTCCAGCCATCATGAAAACGGTTATTAGTAATTAAAGTATATAAACATACGTGACGCTATGTTTATATATATCTACGCACCTATATCAAATGGATATTCATCATCTCTTACATGCTTTAAACAATGAGAACAATGAAGCTGTCGTGGATTTAGATTATGCTACGATCGCTAAACAGAAAAATGATCTCCTTCAACAATTGAATTTATCCAGAGACGAATTATCGTCCCTAAACAAAAAACTAAAACCGTATCGGTGTGTGAATACATTGGAAGATTTGCGGTTCGGGAGTTATGTGCGCTGGATTTCTTTAAAAAACCCGGCAGTCATTAAACTCACTAATGGTGGGATCGTGTGTGATATTAAAGAAGTGAACGGGGACATTCAGGTAAAATGTAAAAATAGAATGAACATGCTTTTTCAACTCAACATGTCCGAAGTGCTGCTCTTTCAAAAATTGAGTGAACAAGAAGCAGTTATTTTGTCGGCACTAAAATATTTAGGGGGTGCCAACTAAATACTTATCATCCATCCCTTCAGCTGCTGCCACCTTCCCCATAAAATCTGCCGCAATGGTTTGCCCTACTTTTTTTAGCATCCCCTCTTTCAGCAACGGCATTATATTAATCATATATGTAGAAAGCGCGTGGCCCCAATATGCGCAAGTTTCACCTTGGACCTGCCCAATCATTTTCAGAATCTGTTTCACAAACGTCGAACTGGACACATGAAACATGGTACCCGTCAAGCATTCCGTGTTTTTCGTAATAACCGCACCGGGTGTAATATTCAAGATATCAAATTGCCCTTGATATTCTTTATAGATCGAATTCGCTTGGTAAAAGCCAAACGCATTCGCCGCTTCATAGACACTTAAATAAGGCACACTGATTTCATTCGATAGGGTGACACCAAAGAGAAAATTCGGATGCATACATTGAGCGGTAATATTGATGAGGGCACTCTTTCTTTCAGAGCCGGTGCTTGTGCCCGCCCTCTTCAGGAAATTCGGTATAACCATATGTGTTAACCGGCTTTGAACTATTGTGCCGGTCGCAATGACGTCGCGAATATAAGCCGCTTTCATTTCATGATAGGGATTCCAACCGACTCGGTGCCCCACATTATTTATCAGAATGGCTAAATCCTCGCCCAGCACTTGAAATTCCGCTTCAATGTCTTGGAAGAAATCATCTTGAAAGGCTTGTCGGAAATCTTTATAGATCACTTTGGTTTTTATGGCCGGATAGAGTGTTGCTAGCTCACTAATAGTATCCGCAGTGCGCTTCGAGCCAATGAGTAAGAGATTAAACCCACGTTCCGCGAAAGCGAGGGCCAGCTCATAGCCTTGCCCACTAGATGCCCCTGTGATGACCACCCAACTACCGGCACCATAGCGCTCCAATAAATTCAATTCATTCAATAAAAAATACTTATGGAAGCCTTTCATTCCTGCTACCAAGAGCAAAAGCACTTGAAAAATCAGCAACGATACTAAAATCAAGTAAATCCGTGGCACCATTATTAATATACTATAAGCCTAACTTTTCAACAAAGATTTTCCGCGTGCCTTTTTTAGGTAATAATTTTACTGTTTTTTTACATTCAAATTTAAATACTTTCACATGTTTTTTCTTCAAGACACTGTTATAACAAATAGAAATTGCGCGTTTTTCATTCTTTGGGTCTTTTTTCATACTTATATTCTTTATACATTTACACAGCTTGACAGCCAAATAATGTTCCGCTTTTTCTTTGATGGCTTTAGTGGATAAGCCGGACGTATCAATTTTATAAAATTTCAATATGTTTTTGTAATCCGTTGGGTTTAATTTCATTGTTTTATTTTTTCTTCGTGAATTCATTTTATATATATTAGCTATAAATAGTAGATATAAAATGTTCAACTTTTGGGTACTCTTACATTCTATTAAAAATACAGTTACAACTTATATTTTAGAAATCTTAATTCTCACGGGAATTCCCGTATTGCTTTATTCGAAAAATATATTATCGTATATTAATACACAACTGGTTAAAATGAAAGTTAAAAAACCCAGCGCAGAAAAGATCGTTGTATTTGACCTGGATGAAACGTTAGGTTATTTTACAGAAATTTCGATCTTCTGGGACGCTCTCGAACAATTTTATGGCCATAATTTATTTGCTGATAAATTTTTTGAAATGCTAGATGTGTTTCCAGAAGTCTTTCGACCCGAAATGTTACGCATCTTAGACGTCTTACATAAGAAAAGATTACGCAAGAATTGTTACAAGCTTTTTATTTATACGAATAATCAAGGATTGAAAAGTTGGGTGACCATGTTAAGTGATTATATGAGTCATAAGAATGGTTACAAAGTATTTGATCATATCATCGCAGCTTATAAAATCCGTGGTAAACAGATCGAACCCAATCGCACGAGTCATGAAAAAAGTGTAACTGATCTCATTCGCTGTACGAATATCCCTGCCAATACGGAAATATGTTTTATCGACGATTTGTATCACCCTTTGATGGATGTCGAAAATGTATATTATATCAATATCAAACCCTATCGTGTATCTATACCATTTGAAGAAATGGCGAACAGGTATTATCAGGCGGTGCTCACGAAAAATAATACACAAATAACCCAGACCAGTTTTGTAAATCAGATTGTTACTTTTATGCGACAATACAATTATATGATTTTAAAAAAAAGTGAAGAAGAAAAAAATGTAGATAAGATTGTTAGTAAAAAACTTTTAGCGAATTTAGAAGATTTTTTAAAGTGTGACCGAAACCCGACGACCCGGAAAAAACGATATCGCCGAGTCAAATCAATCCGCCATTATAATAAATAAGAAGTAAATAAATATATAACAAATATATATTATGGAACGTATCAGACCCGGTAATCAACGCACAGAAGAATTAAACCAACGGATGGCTCATCGCAATATGCCGTCCGGTCAATTACAGCCACAATTTGATATCAGGCCGATCTCCAGTAAATATGCCAAAATGCCCATTGTGGATAGACACGAACAGAGTAAGACACCTATTCAAGCAATCCCGGCTTATGATATAGGGACGACATTTAACCCAGGCACAGCACAGGGACCTTGGAGTGGCTTCGCTTCAAATATTAACAATGAATCACGCTTGCGCAATCAGTTTTTTGCTTTACAAAAGGGCGCAGGACAAGGGTTGTATATTCCGAGCAAAAATAGCGATTTATATGAAGTTCAAATCCCGGTGACGCCGTCACAACAGCCATTTCCAGGACTTTTTACCAAAGATACATTTGATGAATTTAATCCTTGCCACAAGGATTTAGGTGTGAATTTTTTTGAGAATTGTACACGCCAACAAATAAAAGATTTAACGTGAATAACGTTTACATTATAGTATAAAAACCATACTATAGTGTAAATGGAGACAGAACCAGATGTAAGACCACCGCTGACAACCAGTGAAAAAATGAATATTGCGGACAATGCTTCTTTGATTTTTTTTACCAATCCACATTATTTTAATATTCTCCAACGAAAGAATTTATGTAACCCACCGGACAATAAGGAAGAAATAAAATTTTACCGAAAACGTATTGTTTCACTCTTTAAAGATCTAATGAAGGATCCGACCGAACCGGTGAATACGGAAATTAAGGAAATACATACATTGTTTGTAAATTCGGCGATTCGTTATTTTGAAATGACAGATAAAAAGGATATTATACAAAGTCAGCATATACAAAGTCAGCATATACAAAGTCAGCATATACAAAGTCAGCATATACATGCTATACAATCCGGCGAATCGCCTGATACGGAAGGTGAATTATCCCCCGAAGATCTATTGAATACACTTGCTGGCCCACAACTATTCACACTCGATGAAGCAAATGAACTAATGACCCGAAAAACGATTACAGTTGCGAATTTAGATAATTATGTCGTTAGTAAACAAGATCTCTCCGCGAACGAGATGCGTATTATTCCATTGAAAATGGAGATCGATTTAAAAACAACGGATTTAAAAACAAAAGGTGTTCCTCCGAAAAAAACGCATAGAGCGAAAAAAATAGAAAAATAGGATAGAAGATTTTTCTAACTAATTTATAGTATAATTTAAAGTATGATTTATAGTATGAAAGGTGGAAAAACTCGAAAAAATAAAACACATAAGCGCAAGCATAGCGGAAAGCATAGTCATTCACATAAGCATAGTCATTCACATAAACGCAAGCATAGCGGAAAGCGCAAGCATAGACGCAGCAAAGGTGGGAGCACATTTACCAAAGCCCAATGTGCGCCAAAAAATAACAATGAAATACAGAATTTTAGTTGTTATAGTAAAGAAGCCCTGTTTAAAATGAGAGATCTGTGGAATAAACGGCATATGGATTTGCCCATCGAAAGTGGCGATCCCAAAGAAATTTGGAACAGTTTAAAAAATAAAATGGAAGATGCGTGCCATAGTGAAGCGTGTTGGTTAAAACAAAAGTTCATGGAAAATAATTTAAACGAAGAATTATTGACCTATACTTTTGCGCCCAAATCGCCGTTAAAATGGAAAGAAAATCACAACACATGGCTGAATAGCACCGATATCGAAAAGGTCATGAAGCAATATGAGCACGCGTATCCATGTTTTCGTTTTATTGGACCGACGCCAATTGATTTTGATAAACATATCTATAATGATAAATGTGTATGGGATGATTTATGTACTTTTGAGATTGGAAAATTTATTAAAGATGGTATTAGTAAAATCGGTATTATTTTTAATACCGATCCACACGATAAAAGTGGGGCCCATTGGATTTCGCTTTTTATCAACTTGAAGAAAAAATTTATTTTCTTTTTTGACAGCAATGGCACCAAAATGCCGCCAGAAGTGAAAAAATTCTGTAACCGGGTTGTTTCACAGGCTTTGAAATTAGGAATTGATCTAACGTTGGATCAAAATGCGCCATTTGTCCATCAAGAAGGTAATACAGAGTGTGGAATGTATTCCTTATACTTGATTATTACAATGATTAAAGATAAACATCCATATAGTTTTTTCAAAAATACCAAAATAAGCGACGAAGCAATGGAGAAAATGCGTGATCGCTATTTTAATAATGATATTTAATATAAATAATATAAAAATTAACACATTTTTATAGTATGAACGAAGTGTATGCCAAGTTTATATCATCACAAAATAAAGGTCTTGTTTGGAAATTGCTAGGTGATGATGGTGCGTTTAATTCGATACCCGCGAATAAAGCCGCGCTCATACAAGAAACGTTTGAGGGGAAAATTAAAATGATATCGTCACAAATCACCGCCGCAGACAATTTGGTGAATTTAGATAAACTTATTATTACGGAAATGTTGAGTGAGTTGAACAAATACAAAACGAAAAGTGTAGAGGAAACAACATTAGGCTATAATGTTTCGGAGATTTCCCAACAGCGACAAAAAACATTTGAGATGGAACTCAATAATAAAAAAAAGGAATTTGATAATTTTAATACTACGCCAGTCCCGGATAAAATCGATTTTTCTGATAGTTTGGATTCACCGATTGGCAGTGAGATGGATAAAATATTAGCCCAGCAAATCGCATTAAGAGAGAAGCAATTAAATATGGTGTTAAAATCACAGGATAAAGAAGCAGCTACCAAATGGATTCAAACACCTAACGATGCCAAAGTTACTGATACTAAAGTTAACGATACTAAAGCGGTTGAAGCGGTAAAATTAAAAATAGGTGAAAGTATTCAACTAGATATCAAGGACCAAAGTAAGGTTAAAAAGGTAGCGTTCGCTAATAACATAGCATTCGCAAACAACGTAGCCACCGCAAACAACGTAGCCACCGCAAACAACGTAGCAACAATAGAAGACACCCTTGATAATAACAATTTCATGGCACTTTTAAAGAAGAAAGATACCGCGCCGCAGGAAGAAGTAATCACGCTGTTACGAGAGATTCTAACGAAACAAAATGAGCTTTTAGAATTACTTAAATCCCGGCAAACTGTATAAATTTATGCGGAGAAATATAAACAACATAAAGATTATTCAGAGAGATATTAACATGACCAATAGTATGGGAACGGAAGAAGATGATTCTTATATTTTAATGGATGACTGCTGCTTGAAAAAAACAATACAAACTTATGCAAAAACCATCATTAGTAAACCGTTAACAGAACCTGAAGCGCGAATGTTATGTGTATACGAGTTCACTCTTTCCACCACGACTTATGTAGTTATAATACAGTTTCAAGTCGTCGGTCATTTGCTCACGAGTATTTGTGTGGATGTCTGCCCAATACATTTTATTCGACTGGTGGCATTATTTATAAATACAATGTTTATTATTCATATCATAGTAAATTTTAAAGAGCTATTAAAGACATTCTTATGTGAATGTGATTACCGTAAGCATCCGGAGTTGGATGAAGAGTAAACATGTTATAACTTGCGACAGCTGTTATCACTTGCGACAGCTGTTATAACTTGCGACAGCCGTTATCACTTGCGACAGCTGTTATCACTTGTAAAGTCGCCGCACACGTCCGCCTGTATGACATGATATTTCATAAGCCGACGAATTACTCCATTTCGCCAAATCATAAATGGTATGGTCACCCTTCCCAAAAAAATAAACGTCATCATTGAGTTTATCTTTTTCTTTCGATTCCACCACAATTTGGTCCATACTAATCAATCCAAGCACCTTACGTTTTGTGCCATTGATAGAGACATACATTTTTAGTGAAGCATTCCTTGGCAAGATATCCGCATAACCTACCGGCACAATCGCAATCCGCATTTTACGCGGCGTCGTATATTTCCAATCATAGCCGATCCCTTGTCCCTTTTCCACATCTTTCAATTGAATAATATAGGAAGAAACAGTCATAGCCGGTTTTAATTCTTTATGAAGTCGATCACTGGGCATACCATAGACACCACCACCTGACCGCGCCAATGTAAAATCCGACACATCATAATTTAAACAGGCTAGTGTATTGGCGATATGGACTAAGGGTGGCACAATACCAATCGCTGCCAGTTGTGTGCGCAACTCGCGAAATTTCCGTAATTGTTCATTCACAATAGGACTATTTTTAATTTGTGAACAGATGAGGTGCGACATCATACCCACCAGTTCGATTTGTGGACACGCCTTCACCGCCACAAAAGCAGGTAAAGCTTTCTCATAAGGAATGCCAGCCCGGTTGATACCCGTATCGACAAACATAGTTACTTTAATTTTCTTGCCAGGCGGGATCATTTGAATAAATTGTGGGATAATCGTTTCATCGCAAATCGCAATATCTAGATCCAGGTGTAAAGCATCTTTGAAATCTTGACCGGCAATATCATAAAGCCAACCTAAAATACGGCCGCGATCACCATTATTGCGTAAATAGATCGCTTCCCCGAGAGTCGCCACACCAATATATTTTACACCCAGGCTTCGCACTAACTGAGCCATCTCGCGCAGCCCATAGCCATACGCATCAGCTTTCAACACTGGCATAATATCGGTTTTAGCATGCTTACGCAACGTTGTCAGATTTTGTTTTATCAACCGCTTCTCAATGACAGCTGTGATTTCCTTGTCCTGCGGTGGAATACCACATGTGCGATTTACTTTATATTTTTTCTGTGTTTTTTTCCTCATCGCTTTATTAAAGCTCTTATGGGTATGTTTCATTTCTTTATATAGTATAATATGAAAATTCTCTCATGGAACATTTTGGCAGATGAATTTATAAAGAAACGTTATTATCCGATGATTCCGCCGGAGCTATTATTGAACCGCAAGCAGCGCCAAACCCAAATCATCACCACGTTAACCGCGATGGATATGGATGTTCTGCTACTCCAAGAAGTCATGCTAAGTGAATACAAAGTGCTACTTCACACATTTCAACTGACCCATCATATCGTGCGGGGCAAAAATATAAAATGGCAAAATAAACAAGGCGCGAGTGGAAATGTTATTTTATTACGTAAAACGCTATTCCAACTACCCACGTCCCTACCGATAATTTCACTCACATTTGGTCTCGGTCTACACTGTCTTTATAAAAAGCAGCCCTTTGTTATTTTCAATATTCATTTAGACGATCTCTCTGTAGATCTGCGACATAAGCAATTCGCCGAGCTCTTGCTTCATAACAATCAAAATGCCCCCGTCATCATCGGGGGGGATTTTAATGAACATTATAATGTGAAAAAGCCATCCATGTTATACATGGCGATTAAAGCCGGTGGACTAAAAATATTGAATCAAGCACTGAGTTATTATATTGAACGCAAAATGTGTATCGATAATATCCTGATCAAAGGTGTGGACCTGAAACATCATTTAGCGCATATCATGAATCCTTTACAAGGTGATCCGGTGAAACAATTTCAAACCTATGGCTCCGATCATTTACCGGTGGTGGTTAACTAATAACATTCGTAATTTATTTTCTTTTATGTTTCTTCGTTTTATGTTTTTTGGTTTTTTTGCCGCCACTGAGACTTATTCGCACTGGACTGCGGCTGCGGCTACCGAGGCGACGTTGAGTTGGACTACGACTGCGACTGCGACGGCGGCTGCGGCTAGCACGGTGGAGTGTAGGAGGTCTTTGCTGGACGGGACTGCGTTGAGATTTTTTCCCGAGTTGTTTATTAATATTATATAAAATATAGTCGAACCGCGATATATTTGGTTTATCACCCTCTGCCTTTGCTTTATTATATAATTCAGTCGCCATCATTTGATAATTAAGTAATTCAGCTTGCTTATATTTACTCCTATTAAAATCGGTTACAAGGAATGCGGCGAATCGATCTTTACTCGCATCTTTATGCGAATCTAAATAACCATAGTGATAACCTTCTTCACCTGATGCCATTCTTTATAATCTCTCTGGAGAAATTAAATCATGTCTAATTTAACTTGTCCATCCGGCAGCTTAATGAGAACACCAATTTTCAAAGGGTTTCCTTCTTTATAACTGTCTAAATCATACACTTCTTTGGTTTCCGGATTAAACGCATATTTAGTGCCGCCCAGGTCGATCACTTCGGCTTTAATTTTCTTCTCTCTTTTGTTCCGTTCCGCAATCGCATCCGATTGTTCATTTTCAATCGCTAAATCATATGCAAATTTCGCCGGATTATTAGAGCCAAAACTAAAACATTGGAGTTTTTCACTGGCATTCGATTTGATATGTAGCGCACAATCAATAGAGGCCTCTTTAACTGAATGGAGAATACTATTGGTGATATCTTCTTTAGCAGTCGCAATTTCATAGATTGCTTCATCTGTAGTAACCGGTGTTTTATTATCTTTACGACTTACATCTTTCAATCGCAATTCAATGGTCTCCGCCCCCTGTATTTGTTTCTCGGATAAAACCATCAGATAGAGAAACACATTCACAGTGCGTAAAGCAGGGGGTAAACCTTGGTGACTACAGATACGGCGTGCACGCCCAATGACTTGCTCCGTCCGCACAGGGTGCCAATAGGGCTCAGTGATATGGACATAGCGCACATTTTTCAAGGAAATACCTTCGGCGCCGGACGAAGTGATCATCAATACTTTTATGATTTCACCCAAATTATTATTCGGCGCAATCTGTTTGAGTTTTCGGACAATGTTTTCTGGCACGTATTTCCACGCATTGTTCAAGACATTGCGGATAATTTCTTTTTCTTCTTGACTTTCCGTGCCCGTGTATAACGCAAACGTGGGTTTCCCGGCCTCACTTTCGGGGATGGCTAGCTCCCAGTTTTCCCCCGCTTTTTTGATTTTGAATTGGGTAAAACCATTGGCTTCGAGCACCAGCTTGAGAATACCAATACCTTCGAGTGCACGAAATTGTGTATAAATCAGATGAATGCCTTCGTGATCGGGGTCTTGAAGGTTTTCTAAGATATGAAGAAATTTAGGACTGTATACTTGTAATCCCGCCGGCGTGAGATATTTTTTCGCATTCTTTTCCAAATTCTGGAGCGCATTTTGAATACGGTCCTTGTAAGATAGAATTTCGGTCTCTGTTTCATCCGCACCTTCTTCTTCATCAAATGCTTCGTCACGTTGAGCTTTTTCTTTATTGGAAATCGCATCGAGTTTATCTTCATTGATACTTTCAACTGCTTCCGCTAAGCCGGCTTCTTCCCCTTTGCGTTCCTTTTTGTCGGGCATCGGCCGAACAATTTCCGGTCGTGGAAAAACAAAATTCGAGAAGGCTCGGGAAAAAATTCGATATGTGGATGTGGTATTTTCATATAAATCGCCAACGCCGGGTTTTTTCAATTTCTTTTTTTGCGCATTTTTCTTTTCTTGGTTACGCTCTTGGACGCGTGCTTCTTCATAGACCGCAAATTGAAAATCACTCATTGGGATTTTAATGACTTGAAAGTCCGCGGGATTTTCTTTTTTGTAGCGTGGCATCAAACTTTCCTGTGCACTGCGAAAATACGAAGTTAATCCTAAAATACGTCGTTTAAACATATTCATATTTTTCAGTTCACCGCTTTCCATAAGAAAATTATTCTTGAATTCATCGAGCGTATCCGGTAACGCTTTGTATTCTTGCGTAGCCATACCATTCGTTTGGATCTTGATGTTATTTTTCTTCAAAATAGCCGTCACCAGTGTAATAAATGTATCGTCACTGAGCTCACCGCGTTCACCCACCTCGAGTTTTACACCCATATATGTATTGTCTTTCGCAGCGGTTTTATTCACAAAGCCGAATGGATTACGCGTAATGACGAGTGTGGTGGAAGCAGGTTTGTATTCCATAAAATCCAAAATATTCCCACCCAGGATACTACTTTTAAAGAGGGATTGAAGATAGGCCGTGTTAATTTGCCGATCCGCTAGGATATCGAGTTTAAACGACCAGCTGGTGATATAGCCACGTAATATATTGAACAGAATACTGATTTCGTTGGGGTAATTAATAACCGGGGTACCCGATAGCAAAACAATTTTTACATTCTTGGCTTTCATTAATAGCTGATAGAGTGTTAAACCAATGCTGGCTTTTTTCTTCCCGAGTTTATTAACAATCCGACTCACTAAATTATGAGCTTCATCGACAATGACCACCGTATTATCAAATGGGTTGCTAGTATTGTTTTTGGTGAGTTCATTCAGCTTTTTAAGACTTAACCCGTTATAATTAATGAAACGGTATTTATGGGAAATCATTTGCTCGATTTGCGCATCCAATTTCAGTTTATCCATAGCCGAGAGTTGATCATAATTACTCGGCTTCGTCATATTCACCATCCACGCACCACCATTTTTGTGGATATGATCGGTGGAAAGGGATAAAACTTGGGATAAGGTTTCCACCAGGTCGGTATTTGCGCCAGGACCTTTGGTCGAAATAAACTCCCAATATTGATTTTTCTTGTAAAGTTCATCACCACATTTCTTTAATTCTTCCCGGTAATTCACCTGGAGGGAGGCCGGTGTCATCACAATAATAGGTTTGGCATTTTTTAAGCCTTCGGCGATCGCAATAGAAGAACAGGTTTTGCCGGAACCTAACCCATGATAAAGAAGTAAGCCACGATAAGGCGCATAGAGATTTAAATAATCACGGACAATTTTCTGATGGGTCATTAAAGAAAAATCGTTAACATCATCTTCACCTGGACAAGTAGCTGGTTTTGCGGCTTCTTTGGCTAAATCTTTTTTATAGTCATTGAATAACGATGCCATAAAATTAATAAAAAATTCCCGGTTATTCATGTAATACGCAGAGGCCGAAATAGTGAATGGTGCTTCATTCCGTTTTTTCAAGCGCTCATCAATTGTCGCATCACCGATGGTAACCATGGTAAAAGGTCCTTCTTTAATAGCGACACTGGTCAGTGGCTTTTTGGTTCGTCGAACCGTAATCTTCTGGGTTTTTTCAAGCGGCTCCGCCGGGGCAACTGGCGGCTCGGGCACAACTGGTGGCTCAGCGGGCTTTTCTATAAGTGTCTTTTTTACAGTTTTTTTTATCTTTATTTTTACAGGGACCGGTTCTTCAATAGTAGGCACAAGCGGAGCAGGCACAGGCACAAGCGGAGCAGGCACAAGCGGATCAGGCCCTTCTGTATTCACAAATTTTGGTTTAACAAAAGTTTTCAAATAAGTAGCTCTATCAAAATTAATATTTTTCGATTCATCACGAATATTTACCGTTCGGGGGCCCATTTCATTGCCAGGGCCTTTTTCAATGCCAGGGCCTTTTTCATTTGCGGGAGCCCTTTCATTTGCGGGAGCCCCTCTAATTTTTATTTCAAATTGTTGTTTTACAACCGGTGGATTATTTATTTTTAATTTAGCTAAAAGAGCATCCATATTCTTATATAATATATACTTTTTAAAATCGGTTGACTGAACAAGTTCAAAATATATATTAATAACGCTTAATTTTTATTACACTTTTGTTTTATTAATTGTAAATTTTCAATGCCATTTTGTTTTAAATTTCTAAAATGATGGTAGTTTATATAATTATGATAAAAATATAGTAATGTAAATATTACTAAAATCAAGAGGGCATATTGATTAATGTTATTTAATTTATGGTTTATACCATAAACAATATATACCAAAAGAACAATAAATACTGCTAACAGTAAACATCTTCTCCATACACCGGCTTTTTCATGATAACTTAGGATCGATTCCATTCTTTCATATAAGTCTGTACAAGTATCACCTGGTTCAACTTTTGTATTTTTCAAATAAACACTTTCTTCATCTATACATTGACGACCAATAGATAAACGATAACATCCTAATTCTTCTCTTTCTTTCATCAAAGCGTAAAATATTATTATTGAAAATACAAGCACGATCAAATATGAACCGAATAATAACATTGTATTATTAATATAGAAATTAAACTTTATGTAAACTATAATTTTATTAAGCCGCACTTTTCCCAAAAGTGGCTTTAAGGATTTTGCGGCACTTTTGAACTTGTTCCGTGAAAAGTGCCGATGGAAACTTCACTCGCAATTTGTTCCGCTTTTTTCTTTATTTTATGGATCCCGCTACCCAGAAATACAAACACACTGCCTTTTAGAGCTAATTCTTCATGTATTTTTTGGAAAGAGCCATACTTTTGAAAAGGCACACTCGCTTCCAATTTCATTTGGTGAATAGGTTTACCGAGGCACAGATAGACACCCATTTCATAGCCTTGCTCAAGATGATGACTGATTTCAAGATAATCCGGCGTTGTTTTAAATTCTTTCTGAATCTTCACTTGGAGAATATTTTTAAAATTATCATCGGTATTAATAATTTTGGTCCAATCGACATGTGTTTCAAAGACACTTTCGACAAAAATTTGCGCCATCTGAAACCCGGGGCCTGTCACAAAGACATTTTTAAACCAGCCTTCATCATCCGATACAGAAATCTTATTGAAGTCTAAAAAAAGCGCGCCAATAAATGCCTCAAATAAACAACCAAGTTTTTTCAAATTAGTGCGTATCTTCTTTTCCTCGGCATATTTCGAAATGATGAGCCACTTATTGATGTGCATATCATAAGCCAATTTACCGATATGTTCATTTTTAACTAAGGCAATTTTTTTTTCGGTCATAAAGCCTTCATCGGCTTTAGGAAAACGGCGATAGAGATAATATTTTGTGATCAATTCGAGAACGCCATCACCAATAAATTCGAGGCGTTCATTCGATTTGGTTTTGAGTGGTAGGCAATCGGCCGGACATGGCATAATGGTAATATTGTTAGTTAAATTCTCGTGCTGCGACCGCTTGGTATAGGAACTATGAATGAAGGCACGTTTATAAAGTTCCAGGTTATGGACCGGTGCTTTGATGCCATAACGATTAAGAATAGATTGAACATCGTTCAATGTAATCTCGGTATTTTCATTGTTAAACGGATTGAAAATTAAATTATCACCACATTTCGTGACATCACCATCCTGTAGAATAGACTTTAGATCATCGTTCTGGATAGTATCATTATATTGATCAGCCATATTGATTTATATTTAGATTAAAAGAATTATATTTAAATCTTTTTCCAATAATTTAAATAAAATATCTACGAAGCAATAAAATATGCGTATATTATATAAAATGGTCGGAGGAAGAACTATGAATGGTCGTGGACGTAATTTAAATTCGTTAGTAAACCGAACAAACACAATGGGTGGTCCCAAGAAACAAGGCTTACCGCCAACCATCGGGTTAGATTCAACTATCAGCGGAGTTTACCGCCAAAGAATCGGATGCCTTTGTCCGACGGCATATGATTTTATTAATAGAAATATAGTATGTGGAACTACTGTGGGTGGACTTGTAGTTAGACCGCGTTGCTAAGGTGGGCAAGCCCCTAAAAAAGAATTTAAACATAACTCTTTAATAAACATTATTGAATAAAAATGCTTATTAAAATTGATTGTCGAGAGATGAAGTTGATACAACTTTTGACAGGTCTAGTTAAGGAAGATGATAAAATAAAAATAGTAACAGAAAACCTTCCGTTGGGTGATATTATTTTATGCGATGCGGAAGGACAAGAGAAGGCCATCATTGAGCGCAAGAGTTTAGCCGATTTAGCCGCCAGTATTCGTGATGGGCGTTATAAGGAACAAGGTTATCGTTTAAATCAATGTAGCCTCCATAATCACCAAATTTACTATGTAGTAGAAGGTGATTTACGCTTTTACAAACCTTACAAAGGGTTACCAGATAAAAAAGCTCTTCTCTCGGCGATGACCAGTATTAGTTTTTTTAAAGGCTTCTCTCTTTATCGAACCGTAAATTTAGAGGAAACTGCCGAATGGCTCCTACAATTTGCTTTGAAATTGGTGAAAGAAGGCCCCACGGCAAAGCCGTTTTACTTGGCAAAAACACTCGAAGCTGGCGCAAATGTAGCACTTGAAACAGGCATAAGCGAACCGAGTTATGCCGAAGTGATTAACAAACGTATCAAGAAAGATAATATCACATCGGCAAATATTGGAGAGATCATGTTAGCACAAATACCAAATGTAAGTAGCGTATCGGCCGCAGCAATAATGCAAAAGTTTAGCACAATGGCACAACTTTTAACTGCTTTACAAGCGGACGCGAATAGTTTAAATGCGATTACGACGACGAATAAAAATGGGCAAACAAAAAAATTAACCAAGCCTTGTATCAATGCGATTTATGAGTTTTTAGTTAAATCAACGATTATTAACGTCGATACATAGTATATAATGCATATGGATGAAGTATATAGATATATTGGATATGGTCTCGTGTCCATCCTACTCTTTTATATAGCGACACGGTCATTAAGGTTCCAATTGGGTGTTGTCGAAGGCTTGGTGGGTATTAAAAAAGAGAAGAAACCGGAAGAACAGAAACCAAAAGAGGACAAAAGAGAAGAGGAAGAAGAAGAAGAGGAGGACACTTGAAGAGTTAAGTCTATCGAGTACTAATTTCATTTCCTTTATAATAACCGGCCTTCACTAAATTATCAGTAAATTCAACACCACCCCAATTATGGTCCATTGGATTCGGACTAACGCCTGACGTTTGGTTAAACATTTTGTCAAGAGGGCCATTACAGCCAATCGTTTGGTTTTGTTGATCAAATCCTGGATAAGCATTTGTGTTGCTAGTCTCAATATTGCTAGAACCACTATAAGGTATAGTATTTGCGTTAATGGGATTCATGCGATTTTCCGCACAAAGACCTTGAATTGGCACATTGGCCGGCGGTGGCATAATATTAGGCGAACTATTTGTAATATGTTGTGGGTTCATGGCTATTGCCTGGTTCATGGCTATTGCCTGGTTCATGGCTAAGGTTGTGTTAGCTGAAAAACTCGCAGGCGTAATCACATAATCCGGTTGACCACCCTGTAAATTCGTTGGACTCGGGCGCGCTTTATAAACGGGTTCACCTTGCGCATCATAAGCATGCTGTAAATAGAGAATCGGACACAAAATACCCTGGCTACGTTGCCACTCGGTAAATTCTACATATTCTTCCAAACTTTCAAAGCGGATGGGGTTTATGCCGGGCACATTAGCGCGTTTAGAATTATAGAGAAAAAAAGCACTACCCTTTTGGATAAGCACATCGGGGCATTTATCGGCAATTTTATAGTCTTTATGGTAATCATTATCCGTAAAGGTTTCAATATCATTCGATCGGTAGATAAAATAGAAACCTAATAAAAACATTAGACCAATAATAAGCAATTTAAACATATATATAAAAATAAATATTTTAATCTCTAAATAATGTATATATGACAATAAAAAGCCTTGAAATCGCGCATATTACAGCGAATGGGAAAGAATGGGATAAAACTCCTATCGATCCAAAAAAGATTACTACGCAAAAAGCCAGTGATGTATTAAGAATGTTTCATGAAAAAAAACCGATGTTTATTAAATTTTATGCCGACTGGTGTGGGCATTGCCAACATATGACCAAAGATTGGAAAGCCTTAATTGAAGAAACCAAAAAAACACATGGTAGTCAAAATATAGCCATTGTGGCGGTGGAAACAGAAGCATTAAAGGAGGTCAAAGCACTTATTGATGGGACGACCGGATTATCTGTTTCCGCCTATCCAACGGTTGGCACTATTACCTATGATAATGGAAAGGCCATTTTTACAGAGTATAATGGTGGCCGTGTCAAAGCCGATATGCTGAAAGCTGTTGAAAATATGGTAGAGAAAAAAATGAGTGGTGGTGGAAAGAGAAGGCACACAAAAAAGTCCAAGCGAAGTGGGTCCAAGCGAAGCGGGTCCAAGCGAAGCGGGTCCACTCGAAAAATGCGCACAAAAAAGTCCAAGCGAAGCGGGTCCAAACGTAGTGGGTCCAAACGTAGTGGGTCCATGTCGAAGCGACGTCATTAAAATTTTAATTTTTACTATAAAATTAAAATTGATTTGAATTAAAGCGTAAATAGATATATTACACTATACTAGCCAGAATGAGCGATTCATTTCGCTTACTCACGTTTGAAACCAGCGACATTATCAACGACCAAAATGATGACCAGAAGCAGAAAGCATTCAGTATCCAGATGTTCGGTGTGAATGAACAAGGTAAAACCGCATGCATTCACGTAGAAAACTACCTACCATTCTTTTATGTGAAAGTCGGCGACACATGGACCGAAAATGATAAGATTCAATTTGTGGAAGAAATCGCAATGAATATGGGTGAACCACATAGTTCAGCGATTGTGTCCACCCAACTCATTCAGCGGAAAAAATTATATGGCTTTGACGGGGGTAAACAGTATAATTTTGTCCAATTCAATTTCCGCAATGAAGCCGCGATGAAAAAGGCTAAAAGTTTATGGTTCACGAAAGGCAACGCCCAAGGCGACTATCGGCTAAATGCCGAGGGTTATCTCTATGCCGATAATGAAACGGGAGTTGTGACCAAAACGATCTTATACGAAGCACAAATACCCCCACTATTACGGCTCTTTCATATCAAAGAAATCAGTCCTTCGGGCTGGATTGAACTACCCCGGAATAAAATACGAATCCTACACAACAAATCGACTTCATGTGATTACGAAATCAGTATTAATTACAAGGATATTATTCCACTCCCATTGAAAGAAACGCCAGTGCCTTACAAAATCTGTAGTTTTGATATTGAAGCCAGTAGTAGTCACGGGGATTTTCCACTCCCTGTTAAAAATTATAAAAAACTGGCCACCAATATTATTGATGTGTGCGCCGAAGAGAACAATTATGCGCCCGACTTTATCAAGATGATTCTTCTAGCAGCCTTTGGCTTTCAGTCGGTAACGAATGTCGATTTGGTCTACCCTATTAAACCGGTGACGAAAGAGTTGGTGCTAACCAAATTCCAAGAATGGATAAAAATCAAACCGGCAAATTATACCACAGATGTCGAGCTCGACGCGGGGCTAACGGATATACAGGGTGGTGTGTCCGGTGAGGGCGATGAGGATGTGGGCGAGGATTCCGATACGGAAGCCGGTGCCGGTGAAGAGGAAGCACCGAGCCGAAACTGGCTGACCTATAAAAATAAACCCAAGGCCTATAAAAAACGTGGCACAATCGTCGATTTATTAACGGATAGTGATGCGACACGTGAGACGAAATTAGTAGAGTTGAATCGGACTTTAACCACGATATTCCCCACGTTACAAGGAGATAATGTCACATTTATTGGCTCGACCTTTGTAAAATACGGTGCTGAAAAACCCTATCTAAATCATTGTATTGCGCGCGATACATGTAATCCAGTGCCGGGCGCGGTCATTGAAAGCTATAAAACGGAGAAAGAAGTCCTCTTGGCCTGGACGAAATTAATCCAGCGCGAAGATCCCGATATTATTATTGGCTACAATATCTTTGGATTTGATTACCAGTTTATGTTTCTCCGGGCCAAAGAACTCGGCTGCGAACGAGCCTTCTTGAAACTTTCCCGTAACAAAAACGAAGTATGTTTGAAGCGCGATTGGCGGACTGGTAAAGAAGGGCTCGAAGAAAACACCATCATGATTGCGAGTGGTGAACATGAGATCAAATTCGTCAAAATGACCGGTCGTTTACAAATCGATCTCTATAATTATTTCCGCCGTGACTATCAGCTCAGCCAATACAAATTAGACTATGTCTCGGGCTATTTCATTGGTGATGATGTGAAAAAGTTGGAATATATCACCTCGCAAGGAGATAGCGAAGGATATACAAAGATTTACAGCAAAAATTTAACAGGCCTCGAGAATGGTAGCTTCATCAATTTTGAAGAAGAAGCACACACAAGTGACCAATACAAAAACGGGCAAAAATTTGAAGTTCATGCGGTAGATCGTGTCAAAGGCACCTTTCTCATCAAAGGCCGTGAAGAACCTGACACCGTGACGAAAAAAGTGCGCTGGGGTTTAGCCAAAGATGATGTGACGCCACAGGATATCTTCCGTATGACCAATGAAGGACCCAAGGAGCGGGCTATTATTGCCAAATACTGTATTCAAGATTGTAATCTCGTTCACCATCTCATGCGCAAGATCGACGTGTTAACCGGTTATAGTGAAATGGCCTCACTGTGTAGTGTGCCTATGGACTTTCTGGTTATGCGTGGTCAAAGTATAAAACTCACGAGCTATATTGCGAAAAAATGCCGAGAAAAAGGCACCCTAATGCCTGTCATCGAAAAATCCCTCACGGATGATGGTTATGAAGGCGCCACCGTGCTCGAACCGAAATGTAATTTATACTTGGAAACGCCGGTGGCCTGTCTCGATTATAGTTCACTTTATCCATCTAGTATGATTAGTGAAAATATCTCACATGATAGTAAGGTCTTAACGAAAGAATATGATTTACAAAACAATGTCATCGAAGAAACCGGTGAAAAAGATCCTGTAACGGGTAACTATATCTATGATAAACTCCCCGGCTATGATTATGTGGACATCACGTATAATACATATAAATGGCAACGGAAAAACGGCAATCCCAAAGCGGGTATGGAGAAGGTCAAGGTGGGCTATAAATTATGCCGCTATGCGCAGTATCCACGTGGCCAAGCTGCTGTCATGCCAGCTATTCTACAAGAACTCTTAGCGGCCCGGAAAGCCACCCGCGCACAGATTAAAAAAACCGAAGATGATTTTATGAAGAACATCTTGGATAAACGACAGCTCAGTATTAAAGTAACAGCCAATTCGCTCTATGGGCAAACAGGTGCGAAAACCAGTTCCTTTTATGAAAAGGATTGTGCGGCTTCGACGACGGCGATCGGTCGCAAACTTTTGATCTACGGGAAGCGAGTGATTGAAGAGACATATGCGGATACAGTGGTTCCGACCAAAAAATATGGTGATGTCCGGACCCGTGCCGAATATGTCTACGGTGATACGGATTCAGTCTTCTTTCGCTTCAATCTCGAAGATTTACAAGGGCAGCCGATTATTGGCAAAAAGGCCTTAGAAATAACGATTGAATTGGCCAAACAAGCCGGCGAATTGGCTTCCAAATTCTTAAAACATCCACATGACCTTGAATACGAAAAAACCTTCTTACCATTCTGCTTACTCTCCAAGAAACGCTATGTGGGTATGCTCTATGAAGATGATGCTTACAAGGGCAAACGCAAATCCATGGGTATTGTATTAAAACGGCGTGACAATGCGCCGATTGTGAAGGATATCTATGGCGGTATTATCGATATTCTCATGAAAGAAAATGATATTGAGAAAGCCGCGGAATTCTTGAAAGAGTGCCTACAGAATATGGTCGATGAGAAATACAGTATGGATAAACTCGTGATCACCAAAGCTTTACGTTCGGGTTATAAAAACCCTAATCAAATTGCGCATAAAGTGTTGGCGGATCGCCTCGGGCGGCGTGATCCAGGGAATAAACCAAGTGTAGGTGACCGTATTCCCTTTGTGTATATCGAAAATCCAGACAAGAAAGCACTCCAAGGTGAACGTATTGAAACGCCTGACTATATCCGAGCCAATAAAAATCAGGTGAAAATCAATTATTCCTTCTATATTACCAACCAAATTATGAAACCGATACAGCAACTCTTTGCTCTCGTGTTGGAACAGATGAAAGATTTCAAAAAAAAGAAAGGTCATACACTCCGTTCGTGGAAAAAGGCCTTAGAAGATTTACATAGTGATTATCCCGAGCCGGAAAAATATAAAGACAAGGAAGATGCGTTACGCAATAAAGAAGTGAAAGCCTTATTATTTGACCCCTATTTACGTCATACCAATAATATGAAAAATGGGAATAATGCTATAACGGGTTTCTTCAAAGCACAATAAAGAACATAAATAGAATTATATAGAATTATAATGGCTATTATCTACACTTTTATTATTTTGGGTGGGTTGATTTTTTTATTTGTAGGCATTCGTTGTTTATTTTTTAATAATAGCTCGCATAAATATGTCGAAATTGTTTAAATAAGAATATTAAATACAATTCATTAATAATATATAAATAGTCTAACTATAATGTCTACATCTCTCTTTCAAGAATATTCGAACCGAGGTTTAACCGGCCTAACAAATGTAGGCAACAGTTGTTATTTGAATTCATGTATGCAAATCTTATCGCATACGTATGAATTAAATGATTTTTTAAAAAAAGGTGAGTATAAGAAAAAGCTCAATCGAATTGCGGATTCGGTCATTTTACTGGAGTGGGATAAATTACGTGAGCTGATGTGGAGTAGTAACTGTACCGTGGCGCCACATGGGTTTGTCAAAACCATCCGCAAAATTGCGAATATTAAAAACCGAGATATATTTACCGGTAATGATCAGAACGATGTCCAAGAATTTTTACTTTTTCTGATTGATGCTTTTCATACGGCTTTAGCACGTGAAGTGGAAATGCAGATCAGTGGTCAAATGCAGACCGAGACCGATAAATTAGCAACCGTTTGTTACACCATGATGAAAAATATGTATAAAAAGGAATATTCCGAAATGTTGAATATATTTTATGGTATTCACGTGTCGGAAATTATTTCCATTACCACCGGTGAAAGTTTAAGCGCAACACCAGAACCTTTTTCTGTGCTGAGTCTCTCGTTACCAGCAGCAACAAGCGCCACGCCACCCACCCTTTATGATTGTTTCGATTTGTATTGTGAGCCAGAAACACTCTCCGAAGCCAATGGTAATGCGTGGTTCAATGATAAAACAGGCAAAAAAGAAAACGCACAGCGTCGTATCAGTTTTTGGAGTTTACCAAATGTTTTAATTATCGATTTAAAGCGCTGGAATGGGCATACAAAAAAAAATCACAATATCATTCAAGTGCCACTCCATAATGCGGATTTTACCAAATACGTGAAAGGCTACAATGCTGCTTCGTTCGTTTATGATTTGTTCGGGGTATGTAATCATGGTGGCGGCGCACACGGTGGCCATTATACCGCTTATATTAAAAATGCCAATGGCAAATGGTATGATTTTAACGATACGATGGTTCAGGAAATAAAGGAAGAAAATATCATCTCGGCGCAGTCGTATTGTCTTTTTTATCGCAAGAAATAATAAAATAAATAATATATACAAAGAAATGGCGGATAGACCTATAACCGAAATGGATAAAATAACGAGGAAATTACATAACAAATATATTGGTATCGAACCGATGATGTTAATTGGTATTATCGCTCTAATTATTATTTATTATTTTGTATTTTCCTCTTTAGGCAATAATGAAGATGGCAAAGCTTCAACGTTTAAGGTATTTATAGAAACAACCCTCTGGTTGCTTTTTATTCTATTACTTTTATTAAACGGTGTATCCTATATTTTTGGCATTGATTTGATTCAAACATTGAATGCGTCATTTATCTCCAATCACCCAGATATAGATGATCCATATGAAGAAGATATTGACATTAACTTGAATGTTGTTTTAAAGGAGCAAGTTTTTAATTTACCCGAAAATAAATATACCTATGATGATGCGAAAGCGGTATGTAAAGCCTATGGCTCTCGCTTGGCCAACTATGATGAGATGAGTAAGGCCTATGACAAAGGTGCTGATTGGTGTTCGTATGGGTGGTCCGATCAGCAAATGGCATTGTTCCCCACACAAAAAGAAAAATGGGAAAAATTACAAAAAATAAAAGGACATGAACAAGATTGTGGTCGCCCCGGAATTAACGGTGGCTATATTTATGATCCAAAGATGACATATGGTGTCAATTGTTTTGGATATAAACCCAATATAGATAAAAGCGAAGCAGAGCGGATGCGTGAAAAACCCTTTTACAATAAAACCGTAGATGAAATGAAATTTGATGAGAGGGTTAATCATTGGCGCGGGAAGTTGAATGAGATTGAAATGGCACCATTTAATCACGACAGTTGGAGTATGCTATAAACGAAGTCATACTATAAACGAAGTCATATACTATAAACGAAGTCATATACTATAAACGAAGTCATATACTATAAACGAAGTCATATACTATAAACGAAGTCATACTATAAAATAAATTTCATATATATACATGAAATTTATTGATCTCTCCACCTTTTTTTTCTTAGGCCTATTGGGCCTGCTGCTTTTATATTCTTATTATTACTTTACCAAACAAAATGCCTCAAATATAACCAATCTGTGGGCACGAATAAAATCACCATTAAAAACGTATTATATCGGCTCGATGTTTTTGTCGGCGCTTGGATTTTTGATTGTCTTACACTATTTAATGAAAACACAAGCGCTTAAACCCGACCAAGCCAGCAGTATCATGCGTGCTTTGTATGCCATCGTCTTTCTCTCGCTCTTTTGGATGCCATTATCTCTCTCTTATTTAAAACAAGGCCGACCGGATTGGCTTAAATATAGCATTATAGGTTTACTGCTTGCGATTGCGGTTGCCTCACTCTATGCGGTCACAATCATACACAATAGCACTGAAACAAATTTAAATAAAAAGTTGGCTTTGTATAGCATGTTATATTTTTTCTGTCATGTCTTTTTTTTAGATACACTAACCTGGAGCTCTAATTTCTTTTAGAGCGTTTTTTTAAGGTGCGCTTTTTCTTACGGCCACCACCAGCCACGGTTGTTTCATCTGCGGCGGTCAAACTGCGGCGTTTCGTTCTATGATTTACCGTCTTACGCGTTTTTCTTGTATTAGCTGTTTTTTTACGCTTCGTTGATTTACGCTTCGTTGATTTACTTTTCGTTGATTTACGACGAATGGTCTTTATGGGAAAAACTGGTTCCAGTCGAAAAATCTCAAACGTATCTTTTGGGTCACAATGGACATCACTGACTACATTCGTCCCATACTGGGTGGCGATTCGGTTCGCGTGTGTGGCAATCCTTTTCGAAATCAAACGCTTTTTATCACCAGTCGAAACCAGTTTAAAGACACGTGGCTCAGGTGCTGGCCCATTATAAAACCAATCCGGTTTAATAATATATTGATTATACGAACCCACTTTCACATATTCGACGTCAGTGATATAATCTTTTGGCTTGAACGTTGTTTCGGTAAAGCCTTGTTGAATTTGCTGATCAATGAGACTTTGTGAGCATTCGTAATAGCCTTCCATATCTCTCAACTCCTTCGAGTAATATTGCCGTTTTAAATTGACCAAGGATTCACATTCTTTATTGTCACCGACCACCAGAATAAAATTGCCCGGGTCTTTTGCCAAATACTTATCAATATTTTTATCATATAAATCGGTCACCGCATAACAGGTATTTTTATCACCTTCCAAGGCTTCGTCGTCTTCCTCTTCTTGCTCCAAAATAGGCTGCCATGTGGATGAGTTAAAGGATGGATTATCTATTAGATTGACGGCCTCCTGCCAATTGGAATCATCAAAACTCGCACCGGTTAAATCCGCCCCCATAAAATCCGCACCTGTCAAATCGGTCTCGGTCAAATCCGCATATCTTAAATCGGCACCACTAAAATTCGCATTCTTTAAATCAGCCTTATTAAAATTGGTAAGCGGCAATAAAGCACCAACAAAAGAAGCATTCGGTAAGATGGTTTTTTCAAAGGATAACCCTGTAAAATTTAATTCATTCGCAAAAAGATGGTCTAGGGTGATAGTATCTAAAGTATCGTGCTCGTTTATATACCGTAGCATAATGTCTTCTCGAGTTTCAGGCGTCGAAAAATCAAAATTAGTGTACATCGGATGAGTCATTAGGTCCATATACAATATAGCATCCTCTATGCGCCCCTCGTCTGATCCATAAGGCTCCACTTCCTCAATGTACATCTTCTCGTCAAACCCCAAATTCTCCGCCTCGTCTAAATAATAAGTATACCATTCCTTAATATTCGGTATTTCTTCACCCGGTAAACTCTCAATAATATAATAACTGGATCCGCGTAATCGGCTAATTTCCCGATTTTCACCCGGAAATAGTGCGTCAAAATAAGCATGAACATCAATGTTTAATTCTTCATCATTCGCCATAGTGTTAATACCGGTGCTAATTTTATTACCCTTCGAATCGGTGTATTCAAAGACCGGTTTAAATAATATTTCCATCATTTATATATTAAACCGATTATTTCTGCTTATTTCTGCTTATCTGCGCTTATGCGTTTTTTTCTGCTTCTTTGCCGGCGGCAACCTTCTTTTTGTCATTTTTTTAGCAGCTGGTTTTGTTTCTGCCAGCGCTAAGAGTTTATCGTATAAGCTTTCAGGGACTAATTCATTTTCTGCCATGTCACTCGCATAGGCCATTTCATCGTCAGCTGTTTCATCCAGCGGTCTTCGACAAACGGTTTGAGTCATACAAACTAACCCAGCCGGCACCGCTAAATTATCGTAGTCGAGTTCCTCCTCTTCCGTGCTTTCTTTATCCCTCTTTTTCTTTCCACCACCGACGAATAAAGGTTTGTCATTCTGTAAAAGAAAAGAATTAATAGGACAACCTAATGCCGTAGTAACGCCGTTTGTATTTTTATAAATCGTTAAATCGGAATACTCTAACATTTTATATATATTTGTGTTATTAATTTGTGAGGTGAGAGATCGCATATAAATGCTTAATTAGCACTATAAGGATTAGTGCGGTCAGTTCGCACTATAACGTTTGATGTCTGCCGTATATTTCACATCGCGCGATTCCTTAATGACTTTCATAATTTGCGTCACTTGGCTTTCGTTACCAATACATTTGGAGAGACATTCTTCGATATATTTCAATGTCAATGGTGCGGTTTGTTTTGACGAGACAAACCGTAATTTCCCATCGGATATATTGACAGTGGCATTACTCAATTTATTGGTTTCGACATAAGTCATAATCCCTTCTTCCAAATTGTTTTTATCATCTCTCACTTGTTTCGTTTTTTCATTCAGTGTTTTTAGTTGATTATCTAAAGCAACCCACTTCTTAATATTTTCTTCAAAACTCATTTAATAATGTAAATATAGATTTATATCTAAATTATTATCAATAATTATTTAAAGCCTACGGCGGCGAAAAGTGCGCTTAAAAGAGCGTCCAATTTTAGCAACACCCCGTTTGGAGGTTTTGCTACCTTTGAAGTAGCGCTGCAGGGCTAATAGCCCGAATGGTAATGCGGCAGTAGAAATAACGCCACCATCACCACCTCGCTTGCTTTTTCGGCTGCGCTTATGCTTACGTCTAGTTCGGCGTTTACCACCGCTAATAGTGTAATAGTTGCTTTGAGCCAATTGTGCGCCTTCAGTATTATAGGCACCTGGACTCAATGGTGAAGGTGCGTGGCCACCTGACATAACAGATCCCGGCATTTCTTCACTGCCCGACATACTACGACCAGTCATTTCACCACCCGACATACTACGACCAGTCATTTCACCACCCGACATACTACGTCCAGTCATTTCACCACCTCTTTGTTTACGTCCTCGTCCTTTTCTGGCCATTTATTTATATACTATCTTTAGAAAAATAATAAAATTAATAATTTAATGACCTTTCAAATTATAAGATTTATTACGCAAGAGTAAAACAAAAATTCCTAAATGTAATAAAAAACTAATAATAACAAACATCATCGAGAGATATAAATAAGGATTAATTTCAATTAACAGCATATCAATGACGGGTCGCATAAATGTTTTAAATTCATTCTTTACATCATCGCGTTTTAAAACATCCAAACATTCATGAATTAGGGTATTTTTAATCATTAATATATTCCAACACCTTTTTTCTGTTTATCTAATTTATTTTTAGCTCCCTTTTTACTTTTTATATTTTCGTGTTTTCTTATATGTTTTTCTTTTCTTTTTTCCACCCATTGTTGTTTTTGTCCGTTTACTAACAACCCTTGCCGTGCTGTTTGCCATGCGGCTTGTGGTGCTGTTTGCGGCGGTCAATGTAGTTTCTTTTTTTCTTTTTTTGCTGGGCATGTCCAATGCCGATAAACGCTCCGCTAAGGTGTCGTATAATTCTTCGGCCTTTTCTAGACTTAAACCCGCATCTGTTTCTTTAGTAATAAATTCATCTTTTTTGTCATCTGTGACCAACCCACGTATATAGGTAGCTGAAATGGCACCTCTGGGTCGCGGCAAACCAATAATACTCAACTGAATGGGTTTATTGGATTTACTAAACACTCCTGAAATCCAATTGTATCCAGGAATCGGTTGGCCCGCTTCGTCTTCTACACGGTCGCTACCGACAATCAAATATAAATTTAATTGAATATCGGTATTGTAATCTCTCATAATATGACACAGTTGACTTGTAATCCAACGATTATTACATTCTGGCGCAAGCTCATCATCACCGCAAAGAATCACTACCTCAATTTCTTCGGTTCCGGGGGTATGTTCTTTTACTTTAGTAATCATGCCACTTAATAAGAAATCTCTCTTTTCACCACATCTTAACGGGTCCGTTTTTTCCCCCGTTGTCTTGGATAATAATAAATATATTTTAGATTGCTGTAAATCACGGGCTTTTTCTAGCAATGATTGTATAACATACATATGTCCACTGGTAGGTGGATTCATCCGGGCAATGGTAAATACAATAGCTTGTTCCGGTCGGGGGCTACTCATACTTATATATTAGTTGTATATTTTTGCGTCTTAATAAATGGTTAATTTTCTCTGATGTTTTCAATGGATTTAGAAATGGAAATTGTAGAAGCGACGCCCGATTTTAATTTCAAAGGAATTGCTTTAGCCGATCCGCAACCGTTAAATGGTTCGGCCGGTTTCTATTTTACTCAACTTACCACTGGCGAAGAAAATAAAGCGCTATGTTTACAATTGCCTGAATGCGTGACCAAGCAAGGTATTGTCAATATAAAAAATGGTAAATATTTAGATCTAATGTTTGAACGTGCCAATAACGATGAGTTGATGCGCTGGATCGAACAATTAGAATACACATGTCAGGATATCATTGATTCCAAGAAAGATTTATGGTTTCAAACCGAATTAACCCGCGATGATATTGAAACCATGATGACCCAGGTGACGCGACTCTATCAGTCCGGTAAATATATGCTCATGCGTGTCTTTGTGGAGACGGGAAAAACTGGTAATAAATGTATTGCTTATGACGAAAATGAAATCGGATTTGATTTAGAACTATTGGAGGCAAATAAACCGGTGATTCCACTGATTATGATTGAAGGTGTTAACTTTTCCTCACGCAGTTTTGAAATTTCTTTAAAACTGGTTCAAGTGATGGTTATTGGAAAAAATGAGAAAAAATCAGCTTGTTTGATAAAACGGCAAGCCGATATAGTAGCAAGCAATCTTACAACGATTGAGCACACGCACATAAAGGTGACTGAACCCACACCTCTAAGGGTAACTGAACCCACACCTCTAAGGGTAACTGAACCCAAACCTGTAAGGGTGACTGAACCCACACCTCTAAGGGTAACTGAACCCACACCTGTAAAGGTGACTGAACAAAAGAAAAGTATAAACACGCCTGCTTTAGAAACGAAACAAAAGCCCCCCGTTCCCATAAAGCTGCCCGCCGTCGAACCAAAGCCGCCTATTACAATTGTAAAAGATCCAAATGAAATGGAAGAAGTGACGATTGATTATGAGACAGTTGATAATGGTTCTATCCGATTGAAACAACCCAATGAAGTTTATCTGGAACTCTATAAAAAAGCCAGAGAGAAGGCCAAACAATGCCGGATAGCTGCCATCGAGGCTTATTTAGAGGCCAAACAAATTAAGACAAAATATATGCTTTTTGACGAAGACGAATCTGACGATGATATATCGGATGATGAGATAACCGATGAAGAAGATTAAAATAGGATTTATTTAGCATATTTTAACCATAAAAATAACCATAAAAAGAAATAAATAAACACTTCTGATAAAAATATTTTATCATTAATTTAATATAATGAGTTTCTTAAAGAATTTGGAGAAAAACATTAAAGCTCACCATTTTATTGCTTTAATTGGTATCTTTGTTTTAGCACTTGCGATTATGCAATATTCTGGTCGTAAAACAAATTATAGCGATGGGTTTGGAAACGGTTACTCTAACTCACCCAGCAATGTGCCAGATTCATCAAGTGTAGCAACTTCCGCAGGACCGGCAAATGATACAGCCGTTCCCGCTTCGCAACCCCTTGGTGGAAATGAAGTTTATTCCAATGTGCCCGCCGGATCTATGACTTCCACCTATGGTTTGGCGCCTATGCCTCGCGCCAACGCAAATTATGATCCCTCCGAATTGTTACCCAAAGATATTAACAGTCAATGGGCACAACTCAACCCCGCTGGCAGTGCTGACTTTAAAAATGTCAACTTACTCAAGGCAGGTAGTTTGATCGGTATTGATACTATTGGCAGCTCTTTACGTAACGCCAATTTACAAGAGCGATCCGAACCACCCAATCCAACGACCAGTGTCAGCCCGTGGTTGAATTCTACGATTGAGCCGGATCTGATGCGAACGCCTTTAGAAATTGGCACGCGTAGCGGCTCTCTACAATAAGGGGGATACCCCCTTGAACCCCCGCCTTGGCGGATTCTCATCGCGAATAAATTCAACTTTTATAATTTTTAGTTAAAATTATAAAATATTTTTAAGCATAAATCATACAAACGGGGGGTCAGGGGGTGTCCCCCTACCATAGGAGCTTATCCGCCAACCACCCCCGACTCCATTTCACATGCCGATCTTTTTCATGCCGCATTTTATACAAGCGCCGTCGTGTCTTCGCAAATGTTAACCCTCTCTTCTTTATAAAGGTCGGAAAATCATTCATACCATTGGCACCCACACTCGCAATCTTATGTCCTTTTTTATAGACATCAATCTTTTTCGTCTTATTGGCGGAGGGTTTAACGACCAGGCCTAGTTTCTTGGCTTGCTGATAGGTATACGGAGTGATCGTGTACATATATATTTTAACACTATATTATAAATGAAACCAATTCTTATTTTTCAGTGGTTTATTCTATTTTTTTTAATAACGTATTTTATAAATTTTAAGATATTTCAAACGTATGATTTTTTAATACATGGAATATGTTTATTTCTCTCCCCCTTATTAGTCTCTTTTCTTATATTTCGTAAAATAACATTAATTGGTTATTTCATTGGTTTTGTCGGTCAATGGATACTATTTTTAAATGTAAATCCTTATCCGATTAAAAATGATAATAAATTGGCTATTATGAATTATGTGCCCGCACAATTTAGACCCGAATTACAATTTTCATTAAAAGACATACATAATAAAAGGATAACTTACCCCATAATAATCAAGCATACGATATGTTCCGGTGCTTGTAAAAATATTGAAATTATTAATTCATATAATGAACTACAACATTTTTTAATAAACAATGAGAATGAAATAAATAACTATATGGTTCAAACCTATTTACATGACTATGATGTAGAAATTGGTGTATTATGGGAAAAACACCCCTTCGCGAGGGAAGGAAAAATAATAGAAATTGTTGAAAAAACACAAAAAGATAAAATACGAAAGTTTAGTGAAAACAACTACATTATCCATTCAAACTTAATAAATGCTCATTTAAATAAGTTATTCAATGGCATTTCCAATAAAATTCCAAAAATGAATGCGTGTCGCTATGATATACGGCTTAAACATATAGAGGATTTACATAAAGGGGAATTTAAAATATTAGAAGCAAATGGCACAATGGGAATGTCCTTTCTAGGACACCCGTTAAAAAATGGTTACCTAAAAGATTTTCAATGGTATTTCACACGATTAAGTATTGGGTTATATAATATCGTAACATTACAAGGCTATTCACCCATAAATTTACTAATCGCCATGTTTAAAAGTTATTCCAATACAATTCGCTGTAATGATTGGGAAAATATATTTTCGATTTATTCTTAGTTTTTTTTTCTAATAATCGATGACAATTTTACTTTTTTTTTATAAAGCCATCCGCCATAGATCAAAATCACAAACACTAGTAACAATTTATAATTACATAGAAGTAAATTATATAACAACGAATCAATTGAATGCCACGAATTCCCAACAATATGTTTAAAATAAGTTCCTCCGAAACATTTCGTTTCGTTACATACATTACAATCACCCGCAAATTCTTCTTGGCTTAACACGTATAAATTATGTATATTTTTCTCATTATACTTTTTCATAATTTTCGTTAAAAACCATGGACCAGTGCTGTTCATAATATGATTATGTTTACCCAAATAAACAAAACTTTGTTTATACTCTGGCAATTGTTCTATACAGAATTTAATAAAGGAATTCTCGGGAGAACACATAAAAAATGAATTTGTATAATAGAAAGATAAATTCGAGGATTTGGCCAATACAATATCATATTGTAATAAATCATCTAATTTTTTCTTAGATACAATATCCAAATCAATATAAATACCACCATATTTATAGAGCACCATGTAGCGGAAAGCATCGCAGCGTTGAATATCGTATTTGTATCCAGTGTAGGTATTATAAAATGTTGGATACTCCATTTTCACAAATTCGTCCATTGTTTCGTGTGTCCATAATATATACTTGTAACCTGGATGTATTTTTTTAAATGATTTAACAGAAGCTTGCCATTGTTCGGGAATCTCTTGCGTTTTCCAAGTTTGATGAATAATTTTGGGTATCATTTCTTTTTTACCTTATATTTTAACACTATACTATAAATGTCCGTCTATGTCTTTGGTTACGGTGCATTGCTTCATCTGAAAAACATTAAAGAAATCGAGAGATCAGAAAACAAAAAAATCTGCCCCGTTATAGTACATGGCTTGAAGCGGTCTTTAAATGTCAATGGCAAACACTTGGTATTGGGTGTCAAAGATGTAAAAACAGCTGTATGTAATGGTATCCTCTTTAAAGTGAATGAAAACGAATTAGCCAAATTACAGCAAAGAGAGAAGTTATACACAATGAAAACTCTAGCCAAAGCACGAATTGAATTTGCCTATAAAAAATGTATTCAATTCAGCCCTACCGATCAAATAATATGTTTTTATCCGCAAGCTAAATATGTTTTGAAAAAATCCAAACTACTCGGTAAAGCCGCGACACCAACCTATATATCACAGTGTAAAGCTGGCGCAGCGGCGATTAGTGCGGATTTTTTTAATGATTTTCTGGTAACCACGCATGGTCTTTAACATAACCTATGGTCTTTAACATCAAATGTTTTTTATAGAATCTTTTCTTAAAAGAGTATATACATGGATTTGAATTTATGTGGTTATGCCATGATTCTTTTACTACTCTATATTTGCTTGAAAATTTACAAAGAGTCGGATATGTTTAATTTGAAATGTATTATTTCGGGCGTCGATGGTAAAAAATACTGTGTGCGTGATCGCAGTAAATTAGAATTGGCAGCAGATCGCTTAGCCACTGTAAATCAAAAAATGTCTAAACTCGTTGACCATTGTTTTAAAACTTATCCGGACCGAGAAAACATCAAACGTTTGAAAAAAGGCTACAATCCAAAAAAGGTAATGGAAACTTTACCCACCAGTGAATATACCGCCTATAGTGAAAACAAAGGTGAAAAAATGGCATTTTGTTTGAACACGGAAAAGAAAGGTGATCAATTAATTGATCCCAACACCTTGACGTTTGTAGCGCTTCATGAGTTATCGCATATTGCGACCAAAAGTATTGGCCACAAAGACGAATTCTGGAGCAATTTCAAATTTCTGTTGGGCGAGGCCAGTAAAATTGGCATCTATGAACAAGTCGATTACAAGAAAAAACCGCAACGCTATTGTGGCACCAGTATTAATGACAATCCGTATTTTGATCTCTAGATATGCTCATATACGACATAACTCACACTACAATCATATGACGTGTCATAAGTATCCGTTCTCTCCACTTCACGCCACTCCTTCTTGTTTAATTCGGGAAAAAAAGCATCACAGTAAAAGTCCGTATCAATATAAGTGACATAACATTTTTGAATTTTCCCTTGCTCTAAAAATTGCTTATATATTTGACTACCACCAATAACCCAGATATCTTCATATACATCATTTTTCGAGAGATAGGTTTCTAGAGCGGCAATCGTATTGAACGTTTTTGATAAACGGTCATGATTCAATAACAAATCAAAGCTATCGGAGGTGGATAAGACAAAATTATCCCGTTGCGATAAACCACGGGGTTTGCCTTTGGGGATTGGGAGACTTTGCCAGGTCTTATGGCCCATCACAACCGCATTTAAACCATCACCTTTGGTAAGCTCGGAAAAATATTGAAGATCTTCTGGAATTTTCCATGGCAATTGACCTTTATATCCAATCCCATTATGGCGGCACATGGCCACGATTAGATTAAAACGCATTTAGTATATATATATAAATTATTCTTTATGTATATATAAGCATGACATACAAAATATCGCATATTATAAATGAGGTCGTAAAAAAAATATATGTTTTTAATGGCCAATATAAAAATAGTAAGGAATCCCTCAATACATTGTTTCTAAAAAATCCAGCTGACGCACAGTTTGCCGGCGTTTTTACTACAGATGAATTAAAGGCGATCGCGGAGAATGCCACCCAAGTCTATTTCATTCCCGAAAGCATACATTTAGATGACACTATCGAAATTATTAAAAAGAAAATCCTGTTACATTTAATGCCGGATTTGAACGCTTCGTTTGACGAACTCTATTTTTTTATCATTCAACCCAGTCAATTTAAAGCCGTAACTGTTTATCAAAATTTGACACAAAATGAGAAACTGGATTTAACACGTGAACGCTTAGTACAATTTTTGTTAAACATGGACGAATTCGATGTGGATACCTTACCTGAAAAAGAGATCTACACTTATAATGACATTCTCGATTTAAATTTGGAACAATCAGATTTTTTGACATGTAAACCACTTGGGCAAAAAATGATCTCACTCAAGGATGAATATCCCTACACGGTGAATCCTTATTATGCCGAATTTTATGACCCCTTTCTAGCGAAATTTGCGGGTGAAATTATAACTACGACCAATAAAAATATTCTGATGGATCATGGCGCTTTTTTAAACAATACAATTTATTTATGTACAGCGGAAGAAGTGCTATCCTATGGCAATGAGCGACATCTAGGCGGCTTGTCGGAAGAGACCACAATAAATATTTATTTCCCCTATCTCTCGGATAAGAAATTTCAGACACTGGAACAATTAAATGATCGAAAACAAGAATTATTACGCGAAACAAAAGCAATGTTGACGCCGAATTTTGTAAAAAATATAGAAAATGTGAATTTATTTTACCAGATTTACACCGCACGGAAAACAGAGCTGAAGTTTAACGATGTCGGCATTAAATCGATAAGTCTCATCCTTCATCAACCCATGGAAATTCATTTGCCATTGGATAATGTCTTTAAACTAATTCATGCGACCCAAGATGTCCCTCTCATTAAAATGAATTTATCTAAAAAACAAGAAAATATTTATCGGTTGTATGCCGACAAAATTGCGACAAATGGGAAAAAAATTCCTTATTTGGATAAAGGTGTAATCTTCAAATGGGATAAGATCATGGGGAAGAACAAAAGTGTATCCGTTTATATCGAACATTATGAAGAAGAGACGGGGTCCATCGTGCCGATTATTTGTGAATTTAATAATAATGGCAGTATCGTCATCAAAGCGAATTTCAATACAAGTTTAACCGCAGATGCCATCAATACATTATTTCAGAAAGAGGTGAATCCCGTCATCAATATCGTGAAAGATTATTTGGCACAAGATGGCTATCCCTTGAATAACTTTATCGAATTAAACCATGCGAATACCGAAATACTCAATATCGAGTTTGCTTTAAATATACAGATTGAAAAAGATATAAATCTAAAAAAAATACTCGGTTGTTTAACAAGTATATTTAATGTAATAAATGATAGTTTAACCAATGGTATTATGCTACGGTTTAAGCGTGTGTCCAATTACAACGAAATGGAGAGTCAAGAAGCACTGATTTTGGATATGTTACAACCCCAGCTGGGCTACTCTGATAGTGATATTGTGAAAGTTTTACGAACCAATTTTCAATTAACGGAGCAGGCTGCTTTGGAAAAATATGCCGAGGTGAAAAGCGCCCAAGCCATGATGGAAATGGGCAATAAAAAATTAAAAAAACGGAATAATCCCGGCTTTTTAACTACGATTAACAAACAACCCTATACAAAAACCGTGATGATCAATGTGTCCGGAATCAATGAGATTGGCTATTTATCGACACTGGCCATTTATTTTGACACCTTAATTCGTATTACCCAAAATCCGGCCAGCACAGAGGTTTCGCCCAAGACGATTAAAAGTATCTGTGCTGGCAAAAAAACGGAAGACATGGATAAACAGGTGGCCGAGATTATTGCTCATATAGATCAACCCAATGCTGAAAATTTACACATGACCATTGTTGCGCAAGAGTTGGTTTTTAATAATCAGAGTGACATCGTTGAAGAAGCGGTGGCCGTAGAAGCCGAAGCTGAAGAAGAATTGGATGAGGATGAATTGTTGGCCCGTTTTGGGTTAATGGCCGATGAAGATATAGAGGAGCCTGAGGAAGAATCGGGTGGAGCGAGTAAACTAGCTAAGAAAATTGAGACGGAGAAAGAGAGCGAAGGTGATGAAGATGAAGATGACGACGAAGGCTCCGATGACGAAGGTGAACGGTTAGAAACGGATATTACTGGTCAAAGTTTATCCAACCCCAGTCCATTTGAAAAACGCTTACGCAAATATGATAAAAATTTATTTGTCACGGATGGTGATAAAAAAAATTTCAGTTCTTATGCGACTGATTGTCAGATGAACCGTCGCAGACAACCGATCGTTTTAACCGAAGAAGAAAAAGCACGTATTGACCGTGAGCACCCCGGCTCTTATAAAGAAGCCATTCGATATGGCTCTGACCCCGCGAATAAATTTTGGTATATTTGTCCTCGTTATTGGGATTTAAAAAATAATGTCAGTTTAACCGAAGAAGAAATAAAAAAAAATAATCTAACAGATAAGATTATTCCCAAAAAACCTCCGAAAAACAAAGTGCCACCCGGTAAATATATTTTTGAATTTAACGACCATGGCATTGAACATCTCAAAGATAATAAATACATTACTCATTACCCCGGATTTTTGAAACCAGACGAAACCGGTAAATGTCTACCATGTTGTTTTAAATCCTGGAGCCAAACCGAACAAACGACCCGCCGTGCTCAATGTACCAAAGATAATACAATCGTGGTGCCCGTCGGGCGCAAAAAGAAAAAGGCCATCGAAGAAATTGATGAGTATATTCTAGCCCCGGACAAATTCCCGATTACACAAGAAAACCGCTTCGGCTATTTGCCCATCGCTGTCCAAAAATTCCTCCATACCGATAATAAAAAATGCCAAGTCAGTGAGATGAATCCAAAACTGAAAGACAATCATGAATGTTTACTGCGGCATAGTGTAGAAATCAGTCAAACTCAATCTTTTGTGGCATGTATGGCCGATATTTGGTTTGAAAGCTTCAAGAAAATTCATAAAGAAAAGGTAAAACCCACGATTAAACGGATGAAAGAAATATTCGTAGAAACCTTAACTATTGATAATTTTATAACCTTACAAAATGGTAATCTTTTAAAAATATTTTACACCAACCGCACGGAAAGTGTGGATGATCCATTAACGGATATGAAAAAATATGCCGAAGTCTTTTCTCAAAGTAATTCAAAACTTTACCAAATAGCCGATAAATCCAATCCCCACCAAATGAATGCGTTAATTAAAGTTGCCCGTGCTTACACGAATTTTTGCGCCTATTTAAAAGATGATACGGTCGAAATTGATTACGAATATCTCTGGGATTTAATCTGTAAACCTAACCCCAAACTGTTCCCCAAAGGTATTAATCTAGTCATTATTGAATTAGTGCGGAAAGATATAACCGATTCGGTTGAATTAATCTGTCCATCGAATCATTATGCTTCCACCTTTTTTGACGCTAAAAAAAGTATGATTCTTATTTTGAAAATTGATAACTTTTATGAACCTATTTATGTCTATAAAACCAATGAAGAGGAACAAACAATTACACGCACGTTCAACAAAATGGACAACACACTCATGCCCAATATTAAATATGTTTTGAATTTAATAAATGAATCCTTCAATACGAAATGTGGGGCGTTAGCAAGTATGCCAACCATCTATAAATTTGAAAACAATCTTCCAGCCGAGAAACTTATCTATAAATTAACCCAGCTCAATTATACCGTCGAAAAACAAGTGATGAATTATGATAGTAAAATCATTGGGGTGGTGGCAATCAATAATCAGGATAATACAAAAGGCTTTATACCATCCTATCCGTCGAGCGCCATCATGGGCACAAGTCAATCGGATATTGTCTATATGACAGATGCCTACGCGGATAGCTATGAACACACGAGAGATTTTTTGGAGAAACTTTATGTAAAATCAAAGCGGCAAATTCCATGTAAACCCTATATGAAAATTATTGAAGATGGCTTAATTGTAGGACTCTTAACCATGACAAACCAATTTGTCCTACTGGATCAGCCGACACAAGACACCTTTGGGAATGACCTGAAAATAATGAACAATGCCAATTATGCCGAAGCAGATGAAACCCTTAGCACCAGCCAACTCGTGGATACCGAGCGAGTAAATTATATTAAAAAGATAAAATTAGAAACGAAATTTTATAATGTCTTTCGAACAACGGCACGTTATTTACTCGGTCAATACAAGCATAATGATATTCGGCGCGAAATCGAAGAGAAAGCACAGTCATCGCAATTATATTTAAAAAAATTACGGAGCATCGAAACTTTGTTGCGCGAATTAATGACAAATTATATACAATTTCATACCTATGAAGAAAAAACTTTACTTGAATTAGACACTATTACTAATTGTTATAACAATTGCGAAGAGAAAGCTTACTGCCAGCCAACAGGTGATGGTACATGTGCCTTACTGATTCCTGAGACGAATTTAATCAATCAGCAGCCAAATGACACCTTTTATTATGGGAAATTGGCCGATGAGATTGTGCGCTATAGTCGAATCAAATCCTTTATCTTTAATCCCAAATCGGTGCTCTCTTTTTCGCAGCTCAAATACAATTTACGAGAGAATGAAATTATTCTCCTTCAGTCGCTTTTAACGCAAGACTATTTCGAAAATATTACTGCGGCCAAAGTAAACTCGTATATTAAATACAATACCTATGATACCACGTTACCTGTCCATGGGCAAAAATATGTGAATGTTGAATCCTATGAAAATGTTATAGAAGAGCAGCCTGTAGAGGCGGTCGTGGAGAGTTGTGGAATGGTTGTGAAAGAATATATTGCGAGTAAATATTGGAATGCTTTTTTCCCATTGAATAGTAAAGAATATGTTTATGCGGTTAACCCCAAATTCTGCTCTTTTAAAGCAATTTTAACCATTATTAATGATCACAAACAGCAAACTTTAACGATCAACGAAATCAAGGAAATGTTATTGAATGAATATTTAAAATTAAATCCGACCTATGGGGAGCAAATTTTACAAATATTTCGGGCGCAAGGTAAGAAGTTGTTGGCTGGACAAATATTAAAGAAACAAATCGCATTTGCGGATATGATTATGAGCGAAGATTATTATGCCACCAATTTAGATGTGTGGTTATTGGCAATCTATTATGATATTCCGTTGATCTTTTTGTCGGATACATCTTTGATGGAAAATAATGGGAAATATATGGTGGCGCATACGCCAGTCGCTACGCATACACCAGTCGCTACGCATACGCCAGTCGCCAATGACCTGCGTGAATATTATTTTTTGAAAGTATCCGCAACCTTACCCCAACTCCCCCCTTATTATACATTAATTGTAAATGGAGAGAATAAAATGAAAATAGGAATCGATCGAATCCGAGCGACCGCAATCCAAACCGAATTACGTGGTGCGCCGGCAGGTAATCATCTCATACGTTTTATTCAAAACTTCTCTCTTACTGAGGCCAATACACGCAAGAAAATTATTAAAGTAGTGCCAGAAGCTTCGCTGTTAATGACTCCACCAGTTAATACTGTGCCTGTGCCTGTGCCTACTGCGCCTGTGCCTACTGTGCCTGTGCCTACTGCGCCTGTGCTCGCTACAGAAGTTGTAAAAAAAATAACGGGTCAAATTAAGATAAAAAAAAAGCCTACGAATAAATAAAATAATTTATATTTTTTATTTTATATATTTTTAAAAGTCCAGAGCATATCCATCGTCCGCGCCCATATCCACCGCCTGGATATTCGCCGCCGCCATCGTTAATTTATCTAGACTACATGCCTCTTCCGAATTCAAGGCCGCTTCACTAAACTCTTTTTCTATAAACGCCTCCGCATCCTCGGATTCCAAATCATCTACTTTCAACTGGGTGATCTTATCATAGTCTAAGATGACTTGAAACGCACTCGTCCCAAAATACCCTTCTTGACCACACATGACATTGGCCGATACACCGCGCATCGTATCCAGTTCGGCATGTCGCGCCGCATTCAAGAACATTTCCGGCGTTTCTTCAAAAGACGCTTTCGCGATCGGTCCAATATTATCATTATTAATACCGTGGCGAAAGATCGAGACCATATCATCGTTACATGTCATACGATCACACAGCATACCCAAGTGGTGGTAATTAATATAGGTGCTATCAAACTCAATCACCTCAGAGAGTTCGTTCAAAATTGATTGTCGCGCTGCTTCAATCCCGAGCACCCGATAAATTTCTTGGATATCATTTGTATATGTGCGAGTGACATCAATATCATTTAAACTTAATAAATGCATTAGATTGGTCCCGACCGTATCCAGCACCCACGTTTCCTTTTTCGTAAAACTACCATCCTCCATCACCAAGCTATCCAGGATTTTCCGCGGTGTCACCTTTTTAATATTTTTAATACCACGTAAGACCAACTTATCGAGTAGGGCTTCTTGGAAATTTTTGAGTAAATAGATTTCATCGGATTGATCGAGGGAGACCTTTTTGCTCGACCCTAGTGCTTTATTTAACCGCAGACGGAAGACCAGATTGTCACTGTTGTAATCCGAAAAGGTACAAGACACTTGATCTGCGTAAGAATTCGTAATCGCAAAATGGACATCATCCATCGTAATATTGCGATCGAGCATTTCTTCCGTGTTCATCGTCAATCGAATCACCCATTTTGACTTTCCATCAGCCTCCGCAGCACTATTACCCTCTGCGTCAGTCGCATTTCCACTACATTCATCAATCATTTTTTCGAATTCGTTATACGTTTGCATGATATGGTCATCTGCGGTGAGCAACGTGCTTTGACTACTGAGTGGATCAAAACATATTTTGATCGCTGCCACAATGACACGCAATTGCGTATGCTCTAATTTATTCACCATCCGTTTGGCATTGTCTTGGTCACATTCCTCGTTCTTGTGGAGATAAACGGTACACGATGGATTTTTCGGGTTTTCGGAGAGTGATATGATTTCTTCAATACGTGGTAAACCACGCGTGACATTCGATTTACTCGCTACACCCGCAAAATGGAACGTGTTCAGGGTCATCTGTGTAGTGGGTTCACCAATCGATTGCGCGGCGATCATACCTACCATCTCACCCGGCGCAATAATGGCCTTTTTATACGTCAAGATAATATGCTCAATGAGAATTTCTAATGCTTTGCGGTTAAAGCGCTTGACCATCAAGAGCTCTTTGGGTGTCAAATAATAGTAATATAAGGTTTTAAACAAAGCATTGGGTGGGCAATAATGAACTGCCATGAGTCGGCTGTAGCCTTCGTCGATAATTTCGTAAGCCTCTAAGGGTGTAATATCGACTAACGAGTTGACATTGATAAACTGCTGGCCATGAATATTGTTAATAATATGGACAAACGACACTGGCATATTGACATTTTTATTATCGCGGTAGCCAAAGACATTCATCGCTAAGCCACTACGTGCTTGAATGGCCCAATCAATTAATTCTTTAGACCTTTTCGCCAAATCAATACTTTGTTTCGCCAACCGTTTAATCGTAGGCTTGGTGAAGGAAGCAACATACACATCATCCGCCTTCGTTTTCAGGCCGACCGCCGAGACGATCGGCATCTGGTAATGATTGTAAATTTCTTCTAAGCTCATTTGGACGAGTGGCAGTGGCTGTGATTCCACTTTCACCGGATCAAATCCATCATCGCCATAAGAGAACTGAATAATTTTATTCTTGTTGTTACGCACTGTCATATCATACTCGACTTTCAAATCTTCGAGACCTTTAATCAAGCGGCGCTGAATATAACCAGTCTGGGATGTTTTGACAGCCGTATCAATAATACCGATACGACCACCCATCGCATGAAAGAACAGCTCCGCCGGCGTCAATCCCGAGATAAAGGAGTTTTCGACGAACCCGCGCGCCGTCGGTGAATCATCGTATTTCGTGAAATGCGGCAGCGTCCGGTTCTCAAAGCCATATGGAATACGCTTGTTATCAATATTCTGTTGACCAAGGCATGAAATCATCTGTGAAATATTGAGATCACTACCTTTCGAACCCGCATTGACCATGATCACAAACCGGTTCTCTTTGTTCAAACTTTCGCGACCGATTTTACCGGCATCATTCACGGCTTTACTGAGAATATTATTGACCTGGATTTCAAATTCTTGCTCATCCGTGCGGCCCGATTTATTTTCAAAGATGCCCAAATGTGTTTGATCAATGAGTGATTTGACCTCCATCTTCTTTTTTACAATAATATCAGAGATCGCATCATTGGTCGCTTTATTGGCGATCAAATCACTTACACCGACACTGTAACCACTCTTTTTCATATACTCGGTCACAATATTCTGTAAATTATCCACAAAATCGATGGATGCGCGATTACCATAATCATTACAGATGCGGTGGATGAGACCATTGGTGCCATCACCGAGCACACCTTTCTCCAACTGCCCGCGCACATACTTACCATTCACGATTTCCAAGACATTGTTCGATGTCTTGTAATCTTCTTTATCACCAAAACGCTTGGTCTTGTAGCGCAAGGTAAAGGGTGGCAGGATTTGTGAGAGGATATTAAAACACGAAATATCTTTTTTGGGTAATTTGTCGACATCGACCTTATTGTAGGCCATCAATAGATTCATGGCTTCCCGTGCGTTGAATTTCGTATTCGCACGGGTGAATTGGTAAGACCCCAGCAACGAGTCTTGGAAAATACCGATGATCGACTTGTTGTTGGCAGGACTAACTATTTGCCAAGGCACCGCAGCCAAATGGCGGAGCTCGGACTCACTTTCTATATCTTGTGGCATATGTAAATTCATCTCATCTCCCAATGAGAATCCTCTAGCTTTCACTAAAGGCCAGACTGTATCTTAAGCAAACTCCGGTTGATTAGACCCTCATTGTTCACCAACATCCGTTCAGTCGTTGAAGGGCTACCATATCCTATCCTAGCGGATTTAGGTAGTCACACTGCGGATTGCCCAATCCCTAACATTGTTACCATTGGTTACGGCTATTAACCGTGTTCCCTTTTTACAATTTCTCATAAAAGGTGGTAGTTAGGGCTCTAAGGGGTTTCCCGCTACAAGATGTTTCGCCAATTGATTCTTTAAATATATAATAAATTCCTTAGCATTTTCTTTGCTTTCTGCTAAGGAAGTATGGACTCCGCCAAAATCTGCTTTTTTTCTTTCTATATAGACATACCAGCCATATTGCTCATTGTTTCGAGTTAAAGGTTTGATATACTGTTCGATATCATCATCGATTTGTTTAATATCCTTAAACCTTTCAAACTTTTTATCTTTAAAATAACTTTTCACGCCGTTGGACACACGTTTTTTACTTTCATCGCTGTGAGTAAAGACACTACCACCATTTTTTAGATTGAATCCATGTGGAAACAAACTGTTATAGTGTTTAATATAGTATATTTCTTTCTCATTCGCCTCCACAATTTCACAATACTCAATCAAATCAACTACAAAATCAGCAACACCATATTTTCGTATGGCATTATTCAAATAATGGGATTGGTTTTTCTTGGTCGAAAAAGCTTCGGAGATGTGACATTTAAAACGTCCGTCGCGTCCGTAAGGTCTGTATCTTTTATGGTTTAATATATGCGAAACCGCTTGTCCGACATATATTTTACCTGTTGTAAGATTCGTTATTTTATAAATTTCGCAATAGCGTTCGGTCGAGTCATCTAATATTTCGTTTGACAGTCTTTGGCGTTTTGATGGTTCCATTTCTATTTATTATACAGTTGAGATCTTTAAGTGGTTTAAAGAATCAATTGACTAGGAGGTAGCACGCTTTTCACGCCTCCTGTTTTCGACAGAGATGTTTATCGAAATCCGCATTGTAGGGCTTTGTACAACTCACATTCATCCGAAAAGTATCGCCTACGGGCATGATACGGACGATATGGCCCATCATAGACATTCGGTGTAAGGTCGGTTGCCGATTGAAGAGAATACAATCGCCGTCCATCATATGGCGATGGACGACATCCCCAATCTCCAGTTGGATCGAGTCACGATCGATATAGCGCAGTGAAATATTGTCGCCATTTTTCTTCACGAGAATTTTCGCACCCGGGTGAACATCCGGGCCATTACGCACCAACTTTTCGAGAAATTTCAAGTTGCGCGCATTGACTTGGATGGGCTTGGTGAGATTTTTAGCCATTTTCAATGGGACACCCAATTCACGTGCCGACAAATTCGGGTCAGGTGTGATGACCGAACGGCCACTGTAATCCACACGTTTCCCCATGAGGTTACCTCTCACCCGCCCATGTTTGCCCACTAAACGTTCTTTGATCGATTTTAAAGGCCGTCCCGAGCGTTGAGACATTGGTGGCGCACCTGGAATCTTGTTATCAATGAGTGAGGCCACATAATACTGGAGTAAGATCGTCCAATCGTTGATGACATTCGTCGTCGCATTCGATTGAATTTTTTCTTGTAAGGTCTTGTTCGCTTTGAGAATACTCACGATAATATGGGTGATATCATCTTCACTGCGTTGTTGTGAATCATGTTTGACGGAAGGCCGTACCGCCGGTGGAGGGATAGCCAACACCTGGCAAATCATCCAATCCGGTCGTGACCAAATCGGACTAAACCCCATAAAGGTCACATCGTCATCCGCAATCCGGCGAAAACATTTCAAGAGGATTTCGGGGGTCAATGTCATCACCAGCTTTTCATTTTCATTGCCGACACCTTCAACATTTTCCCACTCGGCAATCAAGGTCGATAAACCTTCCTTTTTAATTTTGCTAGGCTGTTTACAACCACAGCCATCATCGGTATCTTCACCACAGCGCTTAATTTTACTCGCGTAAACGAAGACAGCCGACCAACGATCTTCAGCGGACATTTTCAGTAAATGCTCGTATTTTTTCTTGCTGATCAACAATTTACTACATTTGATACAAATACAGCGTGCGATTTTTATAATCGTGCTGAGGTATTGGATATAAAACAAAGGCCGTGCTAATTCAATATGACCGAAATAGCCAGGCGTTTGCATATAATCTAAGCCATCCGTCGGGCAGATCAAGCCGGGATCTAAAACACCCATGCGTGGATCAAACAAACCACCGATAGCGGGCTTATTATTCACATACGCTTCACGGTTGGTGATTTCAGCCACCGAACCTTTGCGAATTTCTTCAGCAGATAATATACTGAATTGAATTCCGATAATTTTGGTGGCATTTTGTTTTTGCATTGTTCCTTTGTTGCGATTTGAAGCCATGGTGTATCTTATATTAACATAACACTATTTAGATACGTTTAATTCAATTTTTTCGTTATATCTTATAGTTTATCTAAATCTGTAAAAAATTGATTTAAATTTAAGAGCTAAAGAAAAATAAAACCAACTCAACAACTATTCAAGATGTCTGCCGATAACACTCAATCCAAAAAATACAACACGCGTTTAGCCTTAGCGAAAGCGGCTACTAGTGCTATAAAAACGGAAGTAGCAAAAAAACAAGAGTATAAAAAACATGATTCGTCGGATGACGAAGAAGAGGAAGAGCAAAAATATGACGATGACGATACCTCGGAAAGTGATGAGGAAAGCGACAGCGAAGATGATGAAGAGGATGACGACGAGGATGATGGTGAAAGTATTGACGAAAGTGATAGTGAAACGGATGACGATGACTATATTGCGTCGGAAGATGACGGAGAAGTGGACGAAGTCTTGTCCGACAAAGAATATCAAAAATTTCTGAGTGAATTGTTCCCCTCGAAATATATGACCGAGCGCGCAAATGCGGCCGCGATTGAACATAAGAAATCGGCTGGGCATAAGAAGTGCCCACCCGCTCCCCAGAAACCGCGGCGCCGCGATGAAGTCTTGCTAGATGACGATGATTTCCTAGCAAAGGGAAAAAAGGCAAAAAATCCTATGAAAAATTACAACATATCGTTTATTATCGGTGATCAGCGACATCAGGATGGTTATGATGACTATATGACGCCAACGGAAGCTCTCTACGACGAAGAGTATAGTGATGAGACGAGTGAGGGTGACGAAGAGAAGATCCCGGTAAGTGAAGTGAATAAGAAAACAACAGATGATGGAACAGTGGAAAAGGCCGGCTTTAAAACCATGAAAACTTTCTTTGAAGGTTTAACGCCAGAACAGCAGGCCAATCCCATCATAAAAAAAATGATGGAGGATAACAAAAAAAAGGAAGAGCGTTTCTTGAAAAAGGCCGAATTGAAATCACAAAAAAAGAAGGTCGAAAATACCAAAAAACTGAAGACCCTCTTGCGTGAGCGCGATGTGATGAATGACCTACAATATTTCAATGAAAAAATGACTATTGCGGAGCAGGAGAATGCGCTCCAGCAAATCGAAGAAATAAAAAAACATAATGATATTACGAAACCCTATCGGCTCACCCTACTTGACGCGGATATTCCATCGCAATTCAAGGCCATCGCCTATCGCAAGATCTCCTCTTTACGTAGCATGGAGCCAGGTGGTGGCGATTATTACAAAATGAAGAACTGGGTGGACACATTCATGCAAATTCCGTTTGGCAAATATAAAAATCTGCCGATCACGATTGCGGATGGTGTCGAAAAATGCCACGAGTTTATGGATAACGCCAAACAGATTTTAGACCAAGCTGTATATGGTTTAAATGACGCGAAACTCCAAATCATGCAAATGGTAGGACAATGGATCGTCAATCCCGATGCGATTGGCACGGCGATTGCCATCAAAGGGCCTATGGGCACGGGTAAAACCACACTAGTAAAGGAAGGTATTAGCAAAATACTCGGCCGCGATTTTGTCTTCATTGCGCTGGGTGGTGCGACTGATAGTAGCTTTCTGGAAGGACACTCGTATACTTATGAAGGCTCAACATGGGGTAAGATCGTTGACCTCTTGATTAAGTGTAAGAGTATGAACCCGGTCATCTATTTCGACGAACTCGATAAGATTAGTGACACACCCAAAGGCGAAGAGATCGCAGGTATTCTGACCCACCTCACGGATACGGCACAGAACAACCAATTCCATGACCGCTATTTCTCGGAAATCGAGTTTGACTTGAGCAGGTGTCTCTTCATTTTCAGCTACAATGACGAGAGCAAGGTCAATAAGATTCTGTTGGATCGTATGTATCGTATCCAGACCCAAGGGTATAACCAGGCACAGAAAACGACCATCTCCAATAAATACCTGCTGCCAAAAATATGTGACCAGGTGAAATTCCAGCCTGAGGATATTACGATCTCAGACGAAACACTCCACTATATTATTACCAACTATACCGATAAGGAAGATGGAGTGCGAACACTCAAGCGGTGCCTTGAAATTATCTATACCAAACTGAACTTGTATCGATTGATGCGACCGGATACCAATATCTTTGAGAGTGAGATGTCAATTAAAGTGGAATTTCCAATGCAAGTGACAACGACGATTGTGGATAAATTGATTAAAAAAGTGGTGGATAGTGGGAGCTGGCACAATATGTATATGTAATGACTGCGTATATGTAATGACTGCGTATATGTAATGACTTGCGTATATGTAATGACTGCGTATATGTATTATACGTATGCTAATAAAACATCATTCTCAACATGACCATTCAATGTAGAAAATTTATAATTTTCATTGATTTCTAAGATTTTTTTCATAATTTGATCTAAAAAATTTATATCTCCGTAAGAAAATTCTCCCCAAGGAAATGGCTGTGTTATTATTCTTAAATCATCAATTAATATTATATTGTCATTTCGCTCAATTGATTTTATTGCTTCTAATTCATCAAACAGTGGACACCGTTTTTTATAATTGTGAATATTCTGATTATCAACATGTGCGTCTAGAAAAAACATTGTCTTGTCCTTCAAGTCTGTAATATATTTTTTCATATTGGTGCTATCATCTAATATCAACTTATAACGACCAGTTGAAATATCTGTATCAAATACCTCTTTTCCTAGGTCAACCCAATCTTTACGGAGTTCTATACAATAAACTTTCTCAAACCCACTGCGTAAGGCATACTTGCTTGAAACATCGGAGCGTGGATCCCATAAACCGGTTTCGAAATAATTAATACAATTAAATTTCTTCCTTAAATTTTCTAAATCAAAACTAATTGGCATATAAATTACCATAGTCTAGATTTTTTAAGTAATATAAATTTTTATTTATATTCGACTCACCAATGAATATAAACCTTTTCCTCTAACTATATATTTCTGTGGCACCAATCTTTTTTTTTCGATTGGTTTCACTAAAATTTTATCTAACCCATAGATCTCTCTCGATGTAAATGTTATAATATTGCCCATATAATGGTATAAATATATAAATTTATATATATTTATTCAAATGTTGATCATTAAATTCTTTTCCAGTTTCGGTTCGAATGAAGGCTGTATTGAAGCGTATACACGTGTATCGGAATTACACCAAGACCCCAACTTTAACAAGACGTATAGGTTTACCACCGGCGAGGATTATACCCATGCCATTATTCTAAATACCGCAATGCCACCTTATTTAAAAGTGCCTAAGAAAAATGTGATTGGATTAGCGTTCGAACCACTCGAGTTTTTAAATTTAACACAAGCTTTTGTGGACTATGCTCAGAAAAATATTGGTAAGTATCTCGTCGGTCAAAAAATGAATTTGCCGCCACCATTTATCGAGCATTTTGGCTATATGTGGCATATTACGCCACTCGTCAGCCTCCCTCCCAAAGTCAACCGGATATCTCTCATGATATCCAATAAAACGCTTACAGTAGGCCATCAATACCGGCACACCCTCTGTAAAAGAATCATAAATTCGAAATTATCGATAGATATCTACGGTAATGGCTGTAAATTTTATGAGAAAATTTGGGATACCCGTTTGAAAGGTGATTTCAAAGAAAATGAACCATATGAAGGTTATCACTTTCATATTGCCATTGAAAATGTTCAGACTCCACATTATTTTAGTGAAAAAATTATGAACCCACTCTTATGTAATACAGTGCCGATTTATCTCGGCTGCCAAAAGATTGACAAGTATTTTCCAAATATGGTTGTTAAATTATCAGGAGAGATTGAGCGTGATATGGCGTTGTTAGAAGATATTTGTAATAACCCTGCCCGTTATAGCAAACGTATTGATATAGAAGCGGTGAAAAAAACCATCCATTTTTCGAATGTTGTGGATTTATTTACACCTTTGGACATTTATCAGCGTAGCAAGTAAAACGCCGAATAAATTTATTTACTTGTTAAATAACATATAAATATATTTTATATATGTTCTTCCCTTATTTTGTTGGAGTATGTGTAGGAATATTTATAGGAAAGGGAAATGAAAGAGCAAATAACTCATATTATCATCATACAGAAAAAATAATAATTTTAGAAAATAAAGTAAAAGAGTATGAACGTTTGTTTGGAAAAATAAATAATTACTTAAGATCGCAGTAAGGGTTCATAAAATGGTGGTGGCTCATCTTGACACCAATCTCTCGCAGCACGGTTCTTTGGTAAGGTAAGTAACCAAGAGAAATCGAGCCAAGAGGTCCATTTGTCAAAATAATAGAGGAATGTATTCATTTATATATTATTCTTATATATTATTTTCATTTATCGATCAAAACCGCTTTGGCGATTTTCTTCATAATTTTGTTTTCGCTATCCACGAAAGACTCTTTACCGCCCATCGCCTGTCCCATAATTTGTATATAAACATCATTCAGTGGATGTGATGTATTCATACAAGCCGGATGTTCTTTACTCCATGGTATCATCATATCTCCATTCTTCTTTGTTATATATTTAATCGCTTTGCGTAAGCGATCATAGGTGCTATTCTCTTTTTCCCATACATTTTCATCTTTCACATACATAATCTCTCGTTTGCCATCACTACAATGAATCGGACGTTTATACACATCCAATTCATTCAGTTTCCTTATGATAATATTGCTGATCCCTTCTACGTAGCCCAGTTTACCCACATCTTCCAAATCGGAGAATTCGAGGGTCATCGAATCCACAAAATCCATAATGTTCATCGCATCTTTGCATTGCTCATTCAAGAAGAACTGGAGATTAAATGTCTTGTTGTAACTGTGGCTATTGTTATTGTTATTTGTGATAGAAGTGCTGGTAGTTTTATACATTTCCAACATTTGTTTCTGAAAATCTTGGTTCTGTTTTTGTAACTCGGAATTGTTTTTTACCACCTCAAGCACCAGGTTCGTAAAAAAAGCAATATCAGGCGGAGCGACGTTTTTTTCGGCAAGCGGTTCTTCATAATTACATTTTTTTTCATGCCTCCATAAACCACTGCGGTCTTTATATTTTTTTCCACATTTACACAGGTGATTTGTTGATTTTTCACCTCCGTTATCCCCACTTTCGTTGATTTTATGTTTATTGGTATTAAGATGTCTATTCCATTCGGTTTTTTTAGCACATGATATGTAGCAAACTTTACACACATATTTATTTGGAGAAATCTTTTGTATATCCGTTGACATTTACGTATATATTATCAACATATATTTCTCCCTAAATAGTTTTCGCAAAAACACTATAAAAAATTATGCTCACAACATTTTTCATCAAAAAATGAAAATGAGAGCATTATGGTCACAAGTCATTTTTGGCAAGGTTTTTTCCAGGTTTGAAATTCACAAATCGATTTTGGACATTTTTAGAAATGTCCATTTTTGAAAAGCCCAAACCAAACCTGGAAAATTCCTTTCCATGGATTTTATGGAAAATTCTTATGAGCTAAAATTTTATAAACTTTCTATAAAATTTTACATGGATTTACATATGGCCTAGTATTCGCCAGTTAAGGTTCGATTGCCTCCGCGTTCGTTCAAATATTTCATTTGTTCAGGCGATGCGCACAAACAGCCATCCGGATTGGAATAGCTTGACGGACAACATTCAGGTGTAAATTTATTGGTATCAAAAAAAAGCAACTCATCTTCGGGTAAAGGAATAGGTCCACCTTCATTTTGTTCTAATTTGGAATAAATATTCACAGAATCATTCAAAGCATTTGGATTTTTATGATCCTGAATCGTATCCGCATTTTCCCAACTTTTTTTCACACCTGTCCCCATTTTATAGTCAATCGCCGAGCCAATCCCAACTAAACCCGCATCAAATCCTTCTTTAATGCCTCCAAACATAATATAAACAAGAAAAACGGCGACAATAAACCAAAATCCGCCGCCGATAATAATTAATTTTATCGAAATTCTTTTGTCCAAAAATTTATTTATATTCATTTCACTATAATACTAAAGTAGATAAAAAAAGAAAGGTGAAAAGTTAATGGCTCTCACTTTTCTCAGGTATGTTATCAACCTTATCAACTTTAGTATTGCCTGTATTTTTATTTTTAATCTCAATAAGCGTTGTTTTAACAGTCTCGAGAATGGTCGCGCCATAAGTAATGGTATTATTTACACCACCAAACATAATGACAATAATTATCATACAACAAATACCCCATAGGAATACAAGCACGCAGATCGTTTTGATGGAGATTTTATAATCAAATAAATCATTTACGCTGTTAATATCACCCAATTTTGTAATTTCATCCATTTTATACTATTAAAATATATAAAAATATGTCATAGAATGATTTAATTCAAATAAGCATCAATCCCGTAATTATAATCATGGACTTTCAGGTTATTTGCGGTAAATAATTTGGTATCCGTCAAGAGATGGTATAAGACAGGAACATATTCGGCGTCGCTTCGCATAGATTCGCTTCGCATAGATTTACTTCGCATAGATTTACTTCGCATAGATTTACTTCGCATACATATACCTAAAGCCTCGTCAACGTGTATATTTTTTGTCCCGTAAATACAAGTTTCATTAAATGTGTGTTTATAGAGTTCCACATCCGCGCCTTGACATCGAATCACACCTAATACTTTCGTATTATTTTCCAAGAGATCATTTACTTTCACGTCCTTAAGTGCCACAAGTGATCCGTCAATTCGCTTAACATTTGTATCCGGGTGAAAGCCATTTTCTAAATAAATATGAATATCTGCGTATGTAAAATTCTGCGGTAAAGAAAGACAATTTTTTTCTAATAAGGACAGGACATGGTTATCAATATCATCCCAATCGGAAAATAAAGTATCTCCAATAAGAAATGCTTTAACATCCGTATTTAAACAGTATACATAGGGTTCATTAAAGTTCGGCATATATTGACTGTCTGGATGGTCCTTCACTTTGATCCACTCTAAGATCGGATGAAATACACGATGTTCACCTGTCACTCGAACGTCATTGAGCAGGTATACATGTTGCTCCGCTGCCGCAAATTGCATTGTAGCCGTGACAATACCGCCATTTTTCAATTTATCCCCTAGCTGAATATCTTTGATATATTTGGCCTTACCGGGTTCAAATAAGGGAATCAACGTCGATTCGGCAAAACAGCTTGGAACAGCTGGGGGTGGCGGACTTGATAAATTTAAAACACGCATCATCATAATCATAAAGTAAATGGTCGGAATGAGGATAGCAATCATGACAATGGTAGTTAAAAAACCAGTTGAAACAAAGGGTGAGGCTAACGCTGGTCCAATCGGAAATACTGCGATTAATCCAACCGCTATACAAATATTTAATATGATAATAGAGGCAATAATAATCAAAATCAAGACGATTAAACCGAGAATGGACATAAATAAGGATTCCATGGTCATGTAAGCGCCGAATAAAGTGAATAAGGCCGTCGTTAAAAGCCCCTTGGTTTTTTCCATCGTATCTTTCATTTTCACAATGAAATTTAAAAAGGCGACCATTAAATTAGATAATCCCGCATAGATTTGGTCAAAAATACCCGAATGCTCCGTCCGCATTTTATCAAGTAAACCACGCATCATACTGAAAGACTCTACCAAATTGTTAATAGCTTGATTTAAAATACCCATTATAATTTGAAATGGTTGAAAGGCCATCTCAGACACATATTCAAGAATGGACATAATACAGCCGGTAAAATTTTCTGCTGTAAATTCTAAATTGGTTTGATTTGTTGGTTTGTTAATAAATCCCGCAAAGGGCATATACATGGGATTACACTTTTGATTAGGCCAATCCGATCTTATTACCTCTAAAGTGTTAGTAAAATGATAATAAAAAGTTAAAAGAATGAATGTAATACATATAATGACGGAAATCCAAACATCCGAACCATATTTATCCATATAGCCGGACATAGAATACAATTCATCTATTTTTTTACGTATAACATCTGATATACCTATATCATCAGTTGATTTATTCATATATATAGTATATCTATAAATACAATATACTATAAACGTCTCAAAAATAAAATTCAATGGCCAATATGTTTGGGCGCTGAACCATTACTGTCTTCCCAGTCATGAAAAATCCATTCACCGATCTGTATGGTATGATCCGATGTTATCAAGCAATATAAAACATCACAATTAACCGTAGATTGGTGAGACACAGATAAATCTTTCACATGAACAAAATCGCCAATCGTGGCATCGTAAACTAAATGACTACCTGATACTAAAATTGCCTCGGCAGGCCCTTCGTCATTTTTGACTGTATACATTTCCTCCACATAATTTCCGTTTTCATCTAAATTGCTTATTTCCATAACAGCACAAACACGTGAGCCATTTGGTAAAATACTATTTAACGGAATTTCTTTCATGGCGAATACATTACCATTTTGTAATTTTACTTTGGTTTCCGGATGAAAGCATAAAAAACGCACCAATTTTCCAGGTGGACCTCTCCAAGCACTAGTCATGGTTAACATAGACCCATTTAAGAGAAAAAGGGTTGTCAACATTATACCGGAGAGTTTGCCAATCATGTCTTTAATATTAATGACCAATCGCTGAACTTCAATCATGATATTAAACATGGTCGCAAAAATGTTGGCAAATATATCGGCCAAATTGAACCGAAATAAACTCAGGAATCCTCTAGCCGACTGTAATTGATCAGTCAACTCCGAAGTAATACCGCTTAATATACCAATATTAAAGTTTACAGGTTTCAATAAATCATTCATAAAATTTGTTTGTATATGTTGAATACAGTAGGCGAAATTTTTCCCCGTATTATGGCCAAAGAATGACGCAAATGGCATGACTAGGGGTTGACATCTGTAGACGGGCCAATTATCCTTAATACGTTGCATTCCGACGATGATTAAATTGAAGAGGTAGAGTAGTATAAATATAAGTACTACAATTATGGATAAGGTTACATCGGATGTTGCCATATTAATCTATATTGTGATTATTTTATTATGAAAAAAACTATATTTTATTAAAAATCATCATATTGACTATTGGCTTGTGCTGTATAGGAAATATGAGAACTAGTTATAGCCTGGGGTTGTGCAGTCGAATTATTGACCGAAGGGACTTGAATACAGCCAGAAGGTGAAACATAATCGAATCCATTGGGACTGTTTATAGGCGCACCTGCACACATAACCGCGTCTGACATACCACCACGCTGTGTTTTTTTGCTCTTACGGCTATGCTTCCTGCCATGCTTCTTGCTCTTCTTGCTATGCTTCTTGCTCTTCCTGCCATGCTTCTTGCTCTTCCTGCTATGCTTCTTGCTCTTCCTGCCATGCTTTCTGTTACTTCTGCCTCCACCCATTTTGGCATGATCATTTTGTGCGGAATTTTTTGCGGCTATATCATCATTTACATGTGAGGGTGGCGCTGAGGGGGTCGGACCTGACCCTGTCGTATTAATTTTCGCAGTTGTAGGTTCACTGCCTCCAAGCATTTTATAGAGACGCTTATGTTTGCTAAGATTAGATTTCATATATATTAATATAAAGATATTTTTTGTAGTGTTTAATATATTATGGATACATTAGATCGACTTAATTTAAATAAAATGATTGATGCCAACAATGTCCAAGATTGTACAAACGAAATACGCGATAAAAAGCATAGTAAATTAATACGCGATGATGTAACACGCTTTATTGCCTTGAAGCAAAAATACAGTAGATTAGCACAATCAAATCCAACACAATTTGATACAATGTGTGTGTCACAGTGTAGTTTTCTTTTCAATAACTACATGGAAATTTTCAATAAAATAAAAAAGGATGAACTAAATTTAGAAATTTTGTATAAACTGTTGGATGTTTTAAAAGAGATTGAAGAAGGCAAATTAGATCAACACGCGGGCGCATTTGAGGTGGGTAAATTATTGAAAACAATGTATATTGATAGTGCGCTGGTGAAAGCTGAACGCATTGATAAGAAAACAGGAGAGAAAAAAACAGTCTCGAAACCGAAAGAGAAGAAGATATCTTGGGCGGAATATAAGGCGAAGCTAATGTCATAAGGCGAAGCTAATGTCATAAGGCGAAGCTAATAAATTTAAAAAATAAAAACAAAAAAGATATAAAATCATCTCTCTTAATAAATAAAGAATGTCTACTGTCTACACATTAGTCATCGTTGAATCACCTTCTAAATGTAAAAAGATTGAATCTTACCTAAATGATAATACAAGCAGTTCTGTAAACTATAAATGTATTGCCAGTTATGGCCATATTCGCGAATTGCCTGGTTTAGAAGCCATCAATATTCACAATCATTTTGCGCCCACTTTTATTGAATGTGAGAGCAAAAAAACACAAATCGGAAAGATTCGAAAGGCTCTGAAAGAAGCCACTGATGTTATTTTAGCTTCGGACGATGACCGTGAAGGGGAGGCTATTGCCTGGCATATATGTCAAGTGTTTCATTTACCAGTCGAAACTACCAAACGTATTGTGTTCCATGAAATCACGCCAGCCGCATTACATCGCGCCATCCAAACGCCGAGACAAATTAATATGCCAACCGTTCATGCGCAAATCGCCCGGCAAGTTTTAGATATGCTAGTCGGTTATCACTTATCTCCTCTTTTATGGAAACATGTAAAGGATGGGCTCTCGGCAGGCCGTTGCCAAACACCCGCATTGCGGCTCATCTATGATAATGAGCGAGCAATTGCGCTTGCGCCTGGGAAACAAAGTTATGTCGTGACAGGCTATTTCACAAATAAAATGATACCCTTTGTGTTAAATCATGATGAAAAAGGTATGTGTGAATTTCTCGAAGCCAGTATAAAACACCGGCATGTTTATAAAGAATATAAATTACATACGAAAGAAGTGAATGCGCCAAAACCATTTTCCACTAGCACTTTACAACAGGCAGCCAGTAATGAATTACATCTCTCTCCAAAAGAAACAATGACCCTCTGTCAAAACTTATATGAAGGTGGTTATATTACCTATCATCGCACAGACAGCCAGCACTACAGTAACGAATTTAAAGCCAATGTTGCTTTTTATATTATGAAAACCTATGGCGAAAAATATTTACAGAAAGAGCTGAAACCAGTTGCGAGTTTTGATAGTTCCGCACATGAAGCAATAAGGCCGACACTGATCGAAACGGTCGATTTGCCTGATGCGTCAGCCCGTGAAAACCGCCTGTATAAATTTATTCGGCGCCGCGCCTTAGAGAGTTGTATGCCGGCAGCCGCTATCTCGGTATTGACTGCGAGTATTAGTGCTCCAAACAACATGGAATATCGCTATACGGCGGAACAAATAATAGAGATGGGTTGGCAGATTGTTGCGCACACCGCCGACACCAGCCCAATGACACCGGAATATAATTACTTACAAGCTTTGAAACCAATGACATCTCTCCCTTATAAAAAAATAAAGGCCATAAAACATATGACGGAAACGAAGCAGCACTACACCGAAGCCAAATTAGTCAGTCTTTTAGAAGAAAAGGGCATTGGCCGCCCTTCTACCTTTTCATCGCTGGTCGAAAAAATACAAGAACGCAATTATGTGAAAAAAGAAAATGTAAAAGGTCAGCTGCGTATCTGTAGAGAATATGAGCTCGTGAATGATGAAGTGAAAACAACCGAGATTGAACGGGAGTTTGGCCAAGAGAAAAATAAATTGGTCATTACAGCGGTAGGTATCATGGCGCTCGAATTTTTACTTCACCATTTTGAGTCGTTTTTTGCGTACGCATATACGGAGCAAATGGAAGCAGATTTAGATTTGGTGGTAAAGGGGCAAATCCAATGGGAGGGAGTTTGTCGAAAATATTATACTGAATTAACACATCTCTCCAATGCGATTACAGAGCGAGGGAAAGAAACCATTCGTATTGATGCGGAGCATACGTATATGATTGGCAAGTATGGACCGGTTATTAAACAGGTTGTGAAAAAAGAGACTATATTCAAGGCCGTGCGAAAAGACTTGGATATAGACAAACTACGGCGCGGTGAATATACGCTAGCCGAAGTGTTAGAAACAGAGGAAGAAAAACATGCCGCGCCCACTTCTATTGGGAACTATCAAGAGAAACCGGTTTATATTAAAGTGGGTAAATTCGGTAAATATTTAGAATGGAATGGCTTGAGCAAATCTCTCAAACATTTGAAACAAAAACCAGCGGAAATTACCTTGGATGATGTAGTAGAATTGTTATTTGATGCGGATAATGATTTAGAACAGACACGCATCCTGGGACCCGACGCTTCCATTAAAAAGGGAAAATATGGACACTATATTTATTATAAAAATAAGAAGATGAAGAAACCAAGGTTTTTGAAACTGGATGGCTTCCCTAAAACAGATGATTATATGACATGTGATTTACAGGTGGTTAAAGAGTGGTTTACGAGGACTTACCAGGTGGAGCCTTAGCGCAACCACAGACAGCATCCGCTGATTTAAACGCAAAGTGCCTCCAAGCATTTAAACGCCAAGTGCCTCCGCTCATTTAACCGCCAAGTACCTCCGTGCGGGGTTTGAGGGGTGTCCCCTCCCTAGATGACATACGCAGGTATTCGCACTCTATAATTTTTATCCATTTCATTACGCAAGGAATTAAATTCCATTGTAAAATCAAATGGAAAGTTTTGAAAATTCACTAAACGACCGTCGTGAAAGCGAAACTTAAATTTTAATCGCGCAATGCGTTCAATGGGTGGATCATATTGGACCATATTGAGCAGAAAAATAGTGCGTGAATCGTAACTGTTCTCATTATAGGGTCGGATCGGAATTTTCGCAAAAGCCGAGTTCGTCTTACCATTGTAAGAATTGTTATCATACATTTGCCGTGTGCTTTGACTATACGGATACAACTCATCTAAAGAATTATATTTGTCGACCTCCATGTAAAGTGCGGTTTCTCCATTGATATTGAACGACAATTGAGCTGCGACATAATACCTAAGATTGGCTGTGTTGGTCACATTTATATTCGTTGGAATAACATTCTCAGTTACATCTTGTGAGACATAATTTTGCTTTTGAAAGCCGAGGTAGTAAGGTAGACCCCATTTAGCGCAATTATTCCAAACAATCGGTTGGTCACACTGGCTAAAATCGTATGTGAGTTGTTCGTCGAAATTCAAATTAAAAGAGTAATTCGTATGACCAAACCAAAATTTACTGCTCACTTTATCATAAAACACATTAAAACTCGCATCAGAATTGATAGCTTTATTCATTTGCTTGGTCAATTCGAGAGATAGCTGATCTGCGGTATAATAACCATCTTGAATCGTGATGATGTGAGTGGTTCCGTTCGAAGTAAACTTCAACTTTGTATTTTGGTAATCTGAACTAAACGTAAAAAAATTACTCGGTATAGTGGCTTGAATTAAACGTATGGATTGGACATTCAATATAGTTTCTGGTAACATAATTTCAAAAGTATTTGAATTTGGCCATTTGGTAATATCGCGATCTTCTGAGTGAACGGTGAGTAATTTACGATCTAATACATAATTTTGTTCACGGTTAATTAAGGGTTTAGAACTTCCAAGCGTATATTCGGGATTGCGGTAGCTCATTTGATATATATAAACAAAATATATATGTCAAAATAAACTCTAAAGTGTATATATATATGTCGGGGGCAATAGCAAAAGTAGCAATAAAAACAGAAAAACCAATGTTCAATGAGACAAGAAAAGCATCCAGCGGTAATGATTTATTACATAAAGGCAAATCGCAAGTGAACCGTGGTGGTTTTGAATATATCATAAATAGTATGTTTCTTTTTTCTGTCATCGGGATGTGTGTGAAAATATTTTTTAGTTCAGGCACCTCGACGGATGGGACGTATGGACCCGCAAATACAATTATCTATGGCTATGGTGTTGTTGCGTTATCCATTTTAACAGTAATGTTTGTGAGTTATGCGATACATGATCGGATCGGCCGTATCGAAAATAAAGGAAAAATGGAAAGTATTATTAGTTTTTTGAAAGCATTTTTAACGAGTGCGATGCCATCGGTTTTGACTGTTATTCTATTGTTATGGGTTATCACATTGAATATTACCTATTATGATCACATTAATAAAGGTATGGTGTCATCTGAATATTATCAATTGTCTACAGGGACCTCTTTTCTCTTTGTGTTTCAAATTATCTGTGTGTTTCAATACCTGAAATTATATATAAAAATTAAAACCGATGGGAAAAGTGCCTGCCAAGATGATGTGACAGCACAAGGTCGTATTGCGTTTGCGACTTATTTCTTATCCGTGATCAATTTAGTGGTGGTGGGTATGATGACGATTATATTACAGTTCTTTTCGACGGATGGCTAAGGGGGAAACCCCCGAGTTTGTTAAGCGGATGCGGAAGGCCTCACTCTAGCTAGCAAAAAGCCAGTGTCGTTCGGGGGGCGAAACCCCCGAGTTTGTTAAGCGGATGCGGAAGGCCTCACTCTAGCTAGCAAAAAGCCAGTGTCGTTCGGGGGCGAAACCCCGCTTAGAGGTTGATGAACTTATAGGTCAAGCCAAACTCACATTCGGTTTCCCAAATACCATAAATTTTCAAAATAAAATCGTTCTGGTCTTTACATTCAAATTCATTAAAAATTTTCAAAAACCCATTGTTTAATTGTTCCGAGATGCGATAGATGGGTGTTTTGGTGCCGGCGTAATGTTTATCCATGAGATGTTTTTCAATGGCGGAAAATTGAGTTATGATGGTCGAATGTGTTCGACTGTCAAATAAACATTTGTATTTATTGTATGATTTTTCAATGGTTTGTAATTTTAAAGTGAATTTTATAAAAATACCATTTAAGATAAAGAGTTCATTGGAATAATTCACTCTTAAAAAGTTGCTATTATCCATAACGGTATTTTTAACTTTTTCTTGGTAAAAAATATGGTTAATATTAAAATCATCTATATCCAATACAACATACATACTCAAATGCTTACATTCACTACTTAAGATGTTTTTAAGCGTCATTTGGTCCTATTTTATAGTGGGTCATTCGTTGCCATATAGAACAAAACCCGAATGATATCCGCACGCTTTATATCCAAACACCCTTCTTCAAACTGCGCTAATACTGATGAGCACTTTTGAAGTAAATCTTTATCATAGTGCTTTTTTTTCAGTTCTAGATAAGCTATCCAACATTCCGATAAATTGGGATGACTGGTGCGATAGAAATTAAATTGGTCAATTAGATCGGTCATTTAAATGATGTATGTTTATATATTTATTATGTTATAAAATAAAGACATTATTTTATAACTAAGTAAATGAAATTCCACGAAACCCATTTTGAGCATTATTTAACTGCTCATCAAGAAAATTCTTTACATTCGAGCTTAACGCTTGCTTATAAAAAGTTTCCACCCAAGATTGCCAATCTAAAAAATTTGATATTTTATGGTCCAAAGGGTGTCGGTAAATACACACAAATGTTGGCGGCGATTAAAAAATATAGCGCATCTGAATTGAAATACGAAAAAAAATTAAGTGTCACTTATAACAAAAACATTTATTTTTTCAAGATCAGTGATATTCATTATGAAATTGATATGTCTCTCATCGGCTGTCATTCGAAAATGTTATGGAATGAAGTCTATAACCAAATCGTCGATATTCTCTTAGCCAAAGCAGAAAAATCCGGTATTATTGTGTGTAAATATTTTCACGAAATTCACAGTGAACTTTTAGATATCTTTTACAGCTATATGCAGTCATTAAATACGGCGAATATCGATTTGAAATTTATCATCATTACAGAAGAATTGAGTTTTATTCCGGACAATATTGTGAATTGCTGTCATTTAATAAAAGTGCCGCGGCCTTCACGTCTCGCCTATAACAAGTGCTTAAAAATGAAATTAAAAAAAACAATAGAATTACATGAGATTACCAACATTAAAAACATTCCATTGACCTTAGATCAACTGATGAATTCGAATGAAATTATATGTAATAAATTAGTAGATTTTATCATCAATACCAAAGATATTAATTTTTATAATATGCGTGAACATCTCTATGATATTTTCATTTATAATTTAGATCCCTATGAATGTGTGTGGTTTATTTTGAATAAATTGACGACAATGAATAAAATTAAAGCAGAGTATATGACCGATATTTTAATAAAAATATATACTTTTTTACAATATTATAATAATAACTATCGCCCCATTTATCATTTCGAACATTTTATTGTATATTTAATGATGAAAGTCCATGCGATAGCTTAATGCTCTACGATGAGTTGTGTCAGTAGATTTTTATGCTCATCTAAATATGTCCATTTTTCGAATTCCTGATAAAACACATCATTTTTCGATATAATGTTAATACACTTGTGATATTCTTTTTTTAAAGTCAATTTGACCATTTTCAGCATTTGTTCTACAAAAGTATTTGAATTAATTGCGATGAGTTGATGTAAACGGCCGAAGCGATTAATCAACTTTGATAATTGTATACCGGTATTCAGACCTAAGGAATGTTTTAAGCCAAACTCGGCGAAATCAATGATCCAAGTCCATTTCGCTGGATTTTTATAGGTCAAATAATTAGCACAGTGTTTCACAATACCTTCCGTATCATCGTATTTACTGGCATTCGAAATTTTCGTATAAAAAAATTGGCCCATTTCTAAAGTATCACACACATAGTTGAAAGAATGCGCAGTAAAATTTTCATTACAAGTCAAACACACTTGTTTCATAACACTTAGATCCTTTAATTGTAATTTTTGTCCTCCATTCATTTTAATATATTTACTTTATTAAATATATTAAATTACGTAAAACCCTCTCAATAAAAAATTAGTTTATTCTTTTTTCTTTATAATTTATTCCTTTACTCCTTCTTGCGAACCACCTTCTTCTTTACAACCACCGCGGCCGCTGCTTCAACTGGGGCTGCTACTACTTCAGGTTCTGCGACGACTACCGGCGCTGGCGTAGGTGTAGGCACTGGACGAATTGGCGCGGCAGCTTTTACTATTGGAGGTGGTGCTTCAACTTCAGGTTCACAATCACTGTCATCTTCAATTTCCATACTGGCTTCATTTGCGGATTCGGCTGCGGCAGCGGCTACCAATGCGTTCTTCGCAGCAGGCGATACGGTTATCAAACACTTACCCTTCATAGATGGCTTGGGCTGAACTACCGTCTGAAAGAGACGCCAAGTACACCCAAACTTACCATTGGCGAACCAGAGCCCACCGCATTGAACGATAGCGACAATGTTTACACCCTTCGGAATAAGTTCCATCGGCGAGGAGCACGCATTTTCATCCGGGTAGAGCATAGTGCCTTGAGGATCATATATTTCGCAATTAAATTTGCCATCCCAGAAAGGCAGCTTTACCTTCAACGTCGGCGCCTTGGTCATATCCTGCTCACCTGTTTGCGGATCCTTGCTATACTTTAGCATAGGCGTCCAGAGTGCTTCAATGACTTCCGGCGTCATCGTCTTCTTATTAAACCAGGCCATTGAATTCTTTACGGCTTCACCCTTGATATACTTTTCCAACTCTTGGAACTTGGCTAACAGCGTATCAGTATCCGGTGTGCTGTAATCTTTGCGTGGAAATTGGATCGACATGTCATACGTTTCCTTGCCACTCTGCGGATCCTTAAACATGGAGGCACCCCAGGTCAGCATTGGCACGGTCATGTTAATATAGAGACTCTTCTTAGACGGCTTGAATAAGATATTGGCACTTTTACCACCGGACTTATTTAATTTAGGCGCCGTGATATCAATATCAGAGATATTGAAGGTCAGGCCGTTGGCAATGCAGTTTTCAGCGGATTGGTTAGCAGTTGATGAACTCATTTTGTTTGGTTGATTGTTACTTTATTCTAATGGGAAATGTTTAAATCAATTTTTTGCAAAATTCATTTTAATTATATTTATAATGTATATAAATGGCCACTTCACGAAGATCGCACAAACGTTCATCCAAGAGTCGTTCCACTAAGCGTCGTTCAACCAAGCGTCGGTCAGTCAAACGTCGCGTTAGCCGCCGCCATCGTGGTGGGATGGTAATTTCACCTCCCAGTTAAACATTAAAATATATACAAAATATATAACAAATGGGCAATACATCCGTCAAAGCGCATCAGCATGGTAATGTAACCTGTTCGCGAAAACACGGCCGAGGTGCGTTTAGGCATCGGCATCCACGATCAAAGCGCCGTTTATCGAAGCGCTACCATCGTGGTGGCAACAGTCCTTTGAATCCAAATTCATCTGGCTCTACGACTACAACGCAAAAAAAACGCCACGGGAAAAAAGGACCACGTTTACTGACAGCGGTCTTAATGCATAATGCCTATCGTAAATTTCCAGGTGGACCTACCAAAAAAGCACGCATATCACCACCCCGTCCTTCGTCTAGCAGTCGCAAAGTTAAAAGAAATTTTGTAGTTACGGAAACGATTTCGGAAGAGCCAGAACAGCCCCGGCGTAGATTAAGTATATAAATAAGTTTTTGAATTTTTATATAATAAAAAATATATAAAAATACACAAAAAGCCCTACGGGGGACTTGAACCCTCGACCCTCAGATAACTTTTATTTTTTCAAAAAATAATAAAAGTCTGATGCTCTACCGACTGAGCTAGTAAGGCGAATAAGAACTTATATAGTTAAATGAGCAGAATATTTAAGCGGTCGCAACGGCGGCAACACTCTTGGCAAAATGGGGGGACATATAACGCTGAAGGTTGAAATAAGTCAACTCCTCACCGCTGGTCAGCTTGAGCAACGAAGACAGACTTGCGTCGGCGTTGATACGGCGACCATTCGTCTTATCCTGGAGCTGGTTGGCGCGGATGTAGGCGTTGATCTCGCGGGTCACCTCCGTGCGAGCCATCTGGGTGCCCTTACCTTTACCGAGGAAGACAGCCAACTCATCACTGATCAAGGTGGGCTTGACAAAGCCGGAAGGGGAACGGTTACCAGTCTTGCGCTTGCGCTTGTGGCTGGCCTTGGCGGCGGTCTTGAGCTCACGAGAAGCCTTCTTTTCGAGCGAGCGGAACTCGGTCTTAAGCGACGAGACAACGGCACCGAGCTGTTGGAGCTTGGTCATAAACTCGGAAAACTCACTGGCAACTGAAACACTTTCAACCGCAGCACCTTCCGTGGCAGCGGGAACGGCGGCCTCAGTAACTGGGGCAGCTGCCACAGGGGCAACCTTCTCGGCCTTAGGGGCAGCGGACTTCTTAGCAGCCTTAGGCTTGGTTTCAGCCGGCGCAGCAACAACAGCTGCGGGGGCAGCGGGGGCAGCGGCAGCCTTCTCGGCCTTAGGTGCCGAGACCTTTTCGGCCTTGGGCGTCTTAGGGGTCTTTTCAGCGGTCTTAGCGGGAGCAACTTGAGCGGGAGCAGTTTCGATCTTGGTTGTTTTAGCCATTCTGTTATATTCTACTATAATAAGATTTATTTAAGTGATTTAACGCATTATATTATTTAATTGTGATGCTATTAGATAATATAAATAAAATAATAAAATAATAAAAAACACATTTTGCCTAAATATTTTTCTAATATTTAACTTACTTTTTTCTGGAACCAAAAGGTTGTTTGAGGGTTTCCTCGGTTGCTTTATTGGGTGGCATCGCCGATTCGTCTTCCTCCTCAGGGGTCGTTTTAGTATCCGATTTCGGCATGCCGGAAGGACCTGCGCCTTCCATACCTTCTCGCCCACCTTGCATTGACAAATAACCCAAAGACAAAAACAATACCGACAAAAGGCCAAACATAACATACATATTCGCGGTTTTTCCTGCTTTCTTCATTATTATATATAAATTATATATAATAATTTTTTTGTTTTACAAAACAGAATGAAAAAGCCATGGTAGAGCAATCGCTGCTTCCGAATTGACTAAAGTTAAAGCACATAGAACAAAAGTGGCACCTAAAGATTGACTATCCCGATTAATACCATCGCGCACCAACATTTCCATATTGGTTAATGCAATATCTTGCGTCATAGGCATTGGCAATGATCGAATATCCGCCATATACATCTGCCTAAACAGGTCGCGATAATTCGGACAAATTTCACGTTTAATGGTCTCACTTAAATTTGCGCGATAAGACCAGATATCATTTAATTCCATAATAAAACGCACTAAAGCAGGCTGACTCAGTGACAAAAACCAATTATGATTGGTGTAATTGCCTAAAATATCCATCTCATGAAAAAGCGATACACTACGTTCAGCGATTGTGGGCATTTCTACAGTCTCTTCCACCATAGTGACATTGATATCTTCTTTGAAAAGGCGACTAAACCAAATAAGTTTCAATACATTTTTTTTTATATGTTTGGCCAAGACGTTGCGATTATAGGGATTGGCTGTTTTCGGATCAAACCCTTTATGGAATAAAGTATAAATAGAGAGCACATCAAAACCATAAATCATCTTGTCTTTATCTTGAAAACTAAAAAATTGCCCATAAGGTATATCCTTTACTTCATCCATGGTGAAAAAATCGGTTTCATTTACACATAATTGCCGGTTAAAACGCGCCGGGCCACGTAGTTTATTGTATTGCCGCCATAAATAGCGCCGCCAAGCACGCTGAATAACCGCAGCATTATCATAATGTTTAAAATAATTATAGATCTTTCCTATAATATCTCCTTTGGCTAAAGTGCTACTTATTTTTATTTTATGATTGTTTGCAATTTCTTTGAGTTGCTTGATGGTATAATTATTCGATAAGAGTATACTGTAATTTTCTTTGGTAGGCATAACTACACTAACCTCTTCTTTCGTCTTCTTGGGTTTTTTCAGAGAGATGGCTATCGGTTCATCTATTTTATCATTCATTGTCGTTATATCTTACTAATAAAATGTTTTAAGATGGTTTACCTTAATTATATTACACCTGTCAACTACCTGTCAACACTATTTCATATGGTATGTATAATGGACATCCGTGTTGTCGTCATTAATTCTGTGTTCTTGGATTTATTTACCTTCGTATTTAACGCACCCATCTCTCCTATATTATTTAACAGAGAGATACAATCCGCAGCACTCGACATGTAATCAGCGAATTGTTTGAACATAGCCGGCGTTGTATTGAATTTCAATAACCGCGTATTGTTTTTTTTACACCAGAGCATAAACCCCTGGTGATCATTTAAAAAAATGGAGGTCATAATATAATACGCAAAAACATGTGTATTTTCCTTGTATAAATGCCGTAATGACACTTTCTCTGTATGCTTCACGGTTGACCGATATATATCATTATAGTGTAGGCCCATAAAGCCCAATATTTTAATACATTGATATAACGCAAACATACGTTCCATTTCTAGGCAAAAGTTTAGATTCAATAGAAATCCTCGCTGATCTTTCTTATTGACCAAGGCATTAAAACTACAGAAAGCACAATTGATGATACGTGCCCATGTTTCGGTATAAGCTTCATAAATATCAAAATCGCTATTGATTGGAAATAAAGTTCGTAACATATTTTTCAACTCGCTATGTGAATCGGTGGCAAAATCTAAACCGTATGAATGAAATGTTTCATGGATAAAAACTTTGAACCATTCTTCTTCTCGAAAAATAATGATTTGCCCATTTTTTGCGCACGCCATTGTAAAGGCGGTATTAATATGCTCCGGTCCGATAATACTAGCCGGGTTGGTGGGTAAATTTTTCGCAAATGGTGTCGGATAAATATAGACATGTAATGTCTCCGTACATGCTTTCTCGGCATAATTGGCACAAATATGGAGCCAGATATACATCATTTTCACATACTGTGTATAAAAAGCTATCCTTTTTAATTCGGCCTTATCAAATAGAGTAAATACAACAGTGATCTCTCGTTGGCCTACATTCCCACATGTAAAAACCAACTGATAAAGTTCATTGCTAGTGACATATTTCTGTATATGTGTCGGGAAATACCGGGAATCTTTACCCTCAGGTTGTTTAAACTGGTCTTTCCTTTCAATTACCTCACTTTGGAAGCAACCTGCTTTGAAAATTGTTTCATTGGCCATATAGATTTCTTTGTAAAGAGAGATCAGCACAGCCTGATAGAGTTTTTGGTCGGCCGTGTCAAGTAACTGTGGCTGCTGACATTTACCAAAAGAGTTAAGAAAAGGTTTCATTAGACGATCCGTGTGTTTGGAAAAATTCATTTTATTTTATATTATACTATCATATAAAATATAATATATATGCTAGTTCATAAGAAAATTGCCAAAAAATATATGCGTTATTTTTTTAATTTAATTCATTATTTTTCGAGAA